>VOFJ01003450.1_pt1 | contig 37537 bp, 37 predicted proteins | sample 5384081 | NCBI WGS metagenome assembly VOFJ01 (sample SAMN12384729, study PRJNA508395) | human gut metagenome | isolation source: healthy gut I | host: Homo sapiens
AGCCACGGTAATCAGCAGCAACGCCTGCCATTCCTGGCGGCAGAGCAGAGCACACACAACCAGTACCGCCGCCACAGCAAAGGCTGCTGCAAAAAAAGATACCGTTGCATTGCTGGTTCCGGCAATCAGGTCCACCAGATGCGCCCCATGTGCGAACATGCTGTTGATGCCATTGCCTGCCCAAGGTGTTTTACTTTTACTTCCAAAAGAGAACAAAATCTTCAGCCAAAGCTGCAAGCCGTACACGCCCTCCTGGAAGGCAAACACCGGGAGCACCAACGCTGCAATGCCATAAAACACCGTGCGGATTGCTGCTTTGAAATCCCGGTTTCTTAAAAGCATAACACCTAAGAATGCGGGATAAATTTTAAGTCCGGCTGCTACTGCCAGTGCAACCAATGCCAGTTCCCGCACCCATGCGCGCTTTGAACGGTGATACATGACGAAAAAAAGCGAAAGCCCCGCCGCCAGCAAAATAATATTGCCGCGGTCTACCGCATTAAGCACACCAAAGCTGAACAAGGCAAAAAACGTACTGGCCCTGGCCCACTGGGCATTTTGCATCACGTCACGGAGCAAAACCGCCAGCAAAAGAACCGCCAGCACCACAAAAAAGACGTATAGCAAAAAGCACGACTGTGTTGTGCGTAAATCGTTTCTGTGCCGCGCATGGCAACTGACGCCTCAAAGTCATAGGTCCAGTTATCAGATACCGAAGCAGGCACCAGTAAAAACAGGGCATAAAAGAACAAATTTGCCAAGGGCGGATACAGTGTGTCAAACACCGCATACGGCTGGCGTCCACGAACATATTCAATGCTATGGAAAAAATCCATGCCGGCATCCAGTGTATCATGGTATAAAAAGTACGAAAGAAAATCACCATGGGTAACATACAGCGTTACCATAACCACAATGGCACACACTGCGCTGAGTACACAGTACAACTTGGCCGTTTTTTTCCAGAACGGATTGCTCCCTCTTTCTTTTTTACCAAAAAGGTCTTTTCCCCGTTTCGTGTTATTCTCTTTCAGCACGCGCTGGCTGTTGCATTCATTCTGGCCATAATTCAGTCCCAGCTGCACCGATTTGTTATCTTCCGGCAACAGCTGATCTAATCCAATGCTGATACCAGATTTATTCTCGTTATTTGTTGTCATGTTGTCCATACACAGCCTTGCCCTATTTCTGTTCCCGGTTATGTATCAGATATTCCCTGGTTTCCCATATTTTTTACCGATATATTTTGCAGTCTTATTTTCAACAATAAAGCACCGCCAACCAACCTCGTTGAGTCGGATGATGGTTAGGGATCCCGATACCGCACTTTTCCGTGCCGGATAAGCTCCACATCGTTGACGGGAAATATTTTGTCGTTTATCTTTCCTTAAATGTCCACATCTTATTGATAATGAAATTCAGCGGAATCGTAACCAGCAAATTCACAATCGGTGCAATCGTTTTGCTCACGCCGAAGAAGGTAACCTCTATCCAAAGCAAAACATTAGAAAGGATCGACGTGCCGCCGTAGCTGACATATGTTTTTCCAAGGCGTTTCAGTTTACTGCGCCAATCGTTTGCATTCCCGGTAAACACAAACTTATCGTTCCAAAAAAAGGCATTGGCAATGCTCAGAATTGTTCCCAGAACGCTGCCTACCATATACAGGTCTGGGCTGATCCACAAAAAGATATAATACACCGCCATCGATACCGCCGTGTTGCTTACGCCTACAAGGCCAAACTTGATAAACTGGGCAAGCAGCGCCAAAAATTCCTCTTTGCTTTTCGCGCCCAACAGGGCTAACAATTTCTGCATGGGTCCATTCCTTTTTATTTTCTTATGAACAATCAAAAAGCAAAGTCGGTCTTGATGCTTCCGCGCAGCACGGCTTTGCTTTTTGTCCTATGGTTCGGCCTTTCTGTCTTACTGATTCACAGCCTCGATAATCGTCTTGGCCATGTAGTCGATCATCTCGTCGGTCATGCCGGGGTACACGCCGACCCAGAAGGTGTTGTTCATGATAAAGTCAGTGTTGGTCAGCTCCCCTGCCACGCGGTAGGCGTCGGTGCCGCGGATCTGGTCAAAGCAAGGGTGCTTGATCAGGTTGCCGCTGAACAACAGGCGGGTCTGGACATTGTGGTCTTCAATATAGCGGGTCACGGCGTTGCGGTCCAGACCGCTCTCCGGCTTGACCGAAATCAGGAAGCCGAACCAGGACGGGCGGCTGTTGGCGGCCGGTTCCGGCAGGATCAGCTTATCGGCGGCCGGTTCCAGGGCTGCGCGCAGGCGGTCCCAGTTATGGCGGCGGCGCTCGATAAAGCTGGGGAACTTTTTCAGCTGCTCGCAGCCGATGGCGGCCTGCATATCGGTCACTTTCAGGTTATAGCCAAAGTGGCTGTAAACGTACTTGTGGTCATAGCCTGCGGGCAGTTCGCCATACTGACCGTCAAAGCGGTGGCCGCAGAAGTTATCATGGCCGGACGGGCAGATGCAGTCGCGGCCCCAGTCGCGGTAGCTCTTGATCAGGCGGTTCAGCAGCGGGCTGTTTGTATACACGCAGCCGCCCTCGCCCATCGTCATGTGGTGCGGCGGGTAGAAGCTGGAGGTGCCGATATCGCCCCAAGGTTCCGGTAAAGCGGGTTTCGCCGTTGATGGTGTACTGGGTGCCCAGGGCATCGCAGTTATCCTCCACCAGCCAGAGGTTATGGGCATCGCAGAAGGCTTTGACGGCGGACAGGTCAAACGGGTTGCCCAGCGTGTGGGCGATCATGACAGCCTTCGTCTTGGGGGAGAGAGCGGCCTCGAGCTTGGTGACGTCGATGTTGTACTGCGGCACGGTCACATCCACAAACACCGGCACAGCGCCATACTGCAGCGCCGGGGTGACAGTGGTGGGGAACCCGCATGCCACAGTGATGACCTCATCGCCCTTTTTGATCTGGCGGTCGCCCAGTTCGGGGGCGGTCAGCGCCATGAAGGCGATCAGGTTGGCGGAGGAACCGCTGTTGACCAGATGGGCGAACTTAACGCCGATCCACTTAGCGAACTCCTTCTCGAACTGGTCTGCAAAGCGGCCTGTTGTCAGCCAGAAGTCCAGTGTGGCATCGGTCAGAGCGCACATCTCCTTCTCGTCAAAGACGCGGGCTGCGTAGGTGATGCGGTCACCCTCCTGATAGGGGGTCTTTTTCTCCTTGAAGTCGTGATAATACTCGGCGACCATCGCCTTGATCTGCTCGCGGGCTTCTGCCTCGTTCTTCCACATAATTATTGCTCCTCCAAAAAAATATTGATTTCCTTTTCCATCTCCGCGGGGACGTCGCCGTTGGCAAGCCAGATCTTGCTGAAGGCGACGGTCTTTTCCATGCACTCGGCCATGTGCCAGCGCGGCGTCCAGCCGAAGGTCGTTTTCAGCTTGCTGCAGTCCAGCTTCAGGAAGTTGGCCTCGTGCGGGGCATTGGCCTCGGCCTGATTCTCCCAGGCGGCGTCGCCGCCCCAGGCCCGGCAGAACAGATCCACCAGGGTGCCGGTCGTGACGCAGTCGCAGTCATCCGGGCCGACGTTATAATAGCCCGCAAAGCGGCTGTCCTCATACTGGCGCTGGGCGATCAGCAGGTACGCTGCCAGCGGTTCCAGCACATGCTGGTATGGGCGGGTGGAGTAGGGGTTGCGCACACCGATCTTACGGCCCGCGGCCATCGCGCGCACGCAGTCCGGGATGATGCGGTCATTGGCAAAATCGCCGCCGCCGATGACATTGCCCGCGCGGGCCGTCGAGACGGCCACGGTCTTATCGGCAAAAAAGCTGTTGATGTAGGAGTGCGTCGCCAACTCCGAGCAGCTCTTGCTGTTGGAGTAGGGGTCGAAGCCGTCCAGCGGCTCGTTCTCGCGGTAGCCCCAGGCCCACTCGTTGTTGTGGTAGACCTTATCGGTGGTGACGTTCAGCACCGAGCGGGGCGCTCTGCCCTGCTGCCGGGCCAGCCGCACACATTCCAGCAGGTTGACCGTACCCATAACGTTCGTCTCATAGGTGTAGCGCGGGTCCTTGTAGCTGTCGCGCACGATGGGCTGCGCGGCCAGGTGCAGCACAATGTCGGGCTGCGCCGCGTCAAAAGCGGCCTTCAACGCGTCAAAGTCGCGGATGTCGCCGATGACGCTGTGCATCTTGTCCTCGACGCCGGCGATGGAGAAAAGGTTCGGCTGCGTCGGCGGCTGCAGACTGTAGCCCGTGACCTCGGCCCCGGCCATCAGCAGCATCTTGCAGAGCCAGCTGCCCTTGAAACCGGTGTGACCGGTGACGAACACCCGCTTGCCGCGGTAAAATTCAGGATCGTAATGTACCATCATCAATCCTCCCACTTCTTCCAGGGCGCGTTGCCGGTGGCAAGCATTTTCTCCAGGACCTGCTTCGCGGGCGGTGTCCATGCACTGCCAAAAGCCCTTGTGGATATAGCTCATCAGCTGACCCTCCTCGGCCAGCTTCTGCAGCGGCTTCTGCTCAAAGACGCAGGCGTCGCCGTCCAGATAGTCGAAAATCTGCGGCTCCAGCACCATATAGCCCGCGTTGATGAGCGCGCCGTCACTGGCCTTCTTTTCACGGAAAGAACGGACAGAATTATCCTCGGCAATATCCAGAACGCCCTTCTGCTGCTCCTGCTGAACGGCGGTCAGCGTGGCGATCTTGCCGTTCTCGCGGTGGAATGCCACCAGCTTGGCAATGTCCACATCGCAGACGCCGTCGCCGTAGGTCATCATGAAGGTCTCATTGCCGATGTAGGGACGAATGCGTTTGATGCGCCCGCCGGTCATCGTGTTGAGGCCGGTGTCCACAACGGTGACCTTCCACGGCTCGGTGTGGTGGTTGTGGACGATCATCTCGTTCTGGCCGCGGGTGAAATCAAACGTAATATCGCTGGTATGCAGGAAGTAATCCGCAAACCACTCCTTGATCATATGCTGCTTGTACCCGGCGCAGATCACAAAATCATTGAAGCCATAATAAGAATACTCTTTCATGATATGCCACAAAATAGGCATACCGCCGATTTCGATCATCGGTTTCGGCTTGAACTTGCTTTCTTCCGAAATGCGCGTGCCATAGCCGCCGGCAAGAATTACAACTTTCATATTTTTCACTCCCGTAAGCCTGCAGCGGAACCCTGCTTGCAGTTCCGCAAAAACTGTCCGTCCCACCAGCATTTCAACCGCCGGACAGTTTGGTACACACCCAGCCTATTTTTTATTACTATGATAGTATATCATTTTCACGTATTCAGTGCAACCGTTCCAGGAAACTTATCACACCTAGTAGGACTGCTTTTTATTCCGCGTTTTGCTCTTTGTTATCACATTTTAACGCCGCTTTTGTTGCCGCTGTGCAAACAGTATTCTTTACGTTTTTTCGTGCGTATTTTGTCCCTGCCAGGCGGCCCACTTTACATTAGTAGGCAAAACAGGTATAATAGTTTAGTTAATCTGTGATATTGTGCCATTTTGCCATATTGCGGGTGCAGGCGGTCTTATTTTATCCTTGCTGCCTGTGGATTTTTTGCGGCACGCCGTGCGTTGTGCGGTACCGCTCCTATTAGGTCTGGAGGTTGCGCTCATGGGACTGCAAAGCCTGCAATACTGTGCATTTTTGGTGGTTGTGGCTGCCGTTTACCTGCATTTGCCGGTGCGCATGCAGTCGGTGTTTCTGCTGGGAGCTTCGTGGGTGTTTTATGCGCTGGCCATGCCGGCCATGCTGCCGGTCACCATTGCACTGGCGGTGTTCACCTACCTGTGCGGCCGCGGCCTTGCCTGGCGGGGCGGCGCACACAAAACCGCCTTTTTGCGCCTTGGCGTGATCGGTATGCTGGGCATTCTGGCCTTTTTTAAGTATAACGGCCTGTTGGGCGGGGTGCTGCACGGCTGGCGCGTGGTGGCCATGCCGCTGGGCATCAGCTTTACCAGTTTTGCCGCAATCGCCTACCTGATCGACGCCGCCCGCGGCGACTGCGAGGTGGAAACCAGCTTTATCCGGCTGGCGCTGTTCCTCAACTTTTTTGCCACCGTCACCCAGGGGCCCATCTGCCGCGCCGGTGCGCTGCTGCCGCAGTTGAGCGCCGAGCACCGCTTTGATGCCGCCCGCACGGTGCGCGCTTTGCGGCTATATGCGCTGGGGCTGTTCAAATACATTGCCGTGGCGGATGTGCTGAACATGGTGGTGGATACGGTTTTCCCCCACTATGCGGATTACAGCGCCCCCATGCTGATTTTGACCGCGGTGATGTACACTTTTTATCTGTATTTCAGCTTTTCCGGCTATTCCGAGATTTCCCGTGCCACCGGCCTTGTGCTGGGGCTGGACCTGCCGGAAAACTTTAAGACCCCGTTTTACGCCACCAACTTTTCTGGCTTCTGGAGCCGCTGGCACATCTCGTTTTCTTCCTGGCTGCAGGATTATCTCTTTATGCCGCTGGCCTGGGCAGATCTTGGCCGCTTTGGCCGCCTGCCCACCGAGCTGTGCGTGTTCTGCGTGTTCTTTGCTTCCGGCTTCTGGCACGGCAGCACCGCGCCATTCATCATCTGGGGTCTGCTGCAGGCGGTTTACCGCGTGGGCGAAGAGCTGCTGCACCGCCGCTTTGGCAAACCCAAAAAGCGCGGCACCCCGGCCCGTGTGCTGTGGGGCAAGCGGGTTGTGGTGTTTGTTTTGTGGACCATCAGCATGGTGTTCTTCCGCGTGGGGTCCGGCAACCTTTCCGGCATGGCCGAAAACCTGGGCGTTGGCGATGCTTTCGTCTACCTGGGCCGCTGCCTGATGAACAGCTGGTCCCCCGCCCGCTTTGCCGGGGAGCTGTACAGCACAGCGTATACCGGCTTTTACGCCAATACCATTATGGTAGCGGCTTATTGGGCGTTCGCTGTGCTGGCGCTGGCGCTTGGCATCTGGCTGGATCACCGGCGCAATTTTGCCTGCAAAAACAAACCGGCTGAGGTTGCCCTGGCAAGCGCCAAGCACCGCAATGCGCTGTATGTTGTTTTGATCGTTTTTATCCTGGTGGGGTACATCATGCAGAGCGGCGGCTTTAACGCCAATGCGTTCGGCCCCTATGCAGGGTTTTAATCTTATGGAAAAAAGGAGATTTCCGGCGTGAAGCATATCATCAAAAAATTGGCGCTGCTGTTCGTGCCGGTCTATCTGTGGTTTGCCTTTTTTGTGGCGTTTGAGCCAAACAATTATTTTGGCATCAAAAAAACAGCCTCTTCCAGCCAGCCGGTGGCCCGTGTGCGCGCCTATGAGCAGAGCCCCGGCACCAACCTGATCATCGGGGACAGCCGCCTGGCCCACTTTGATATGGACCTTGTGGATTCCCTGACCGGGCAAAGCTGGCAGAACCTGGCCTTTGGCGGTGCTTCCCTGAAGGAATGTGTGGACCTTGCCAACTATGTGCTGAATTCCGGCAACCAGGTGGACCGCATTCTGTTTGAGCTTTCGTTCTACACCTTAAACAGCAGCTATAACACCGACCGTTTTTCGGCGCTGGAAGCTACCCTGCGCAACCCGCTGGCCTACTGTCTGAACCTGGAATACAACGTGAACGCCCTGACCGTGTTTATGGACACCGTAAAGGGCACGCCGGACACCATTGAATCCGGCGACTGGACCGCGGCGGATTACCTGGATGATGCCGGGAACACGATTCCGCTGCACAAAAAGCTGTATGAGTACCCGGCGCTGATCACCACCCGCTGCCAGAATTGGACACTGAACGAAACCGAGCTGGCGGAGTTTTTGGCTATGGCCCAGCGCTGCGCAGACCGCGGCGTGGAGCTGACCATTGTGCTGCCCCCCATGGCCGCCAACGTGCGCACTGAGGTATGCGATGCCTTTGGCATTACCGCCGTGATGCAGGACGAAGTTCTGCCGCTGTTGGAAAAGCAGAATTTTACCGTGCTGAATTACGAATGGGGCACCAGCTGCATTACCGATGATGACACCCAGTTTTTTGACGGGTTCCACCTGGACGAAAAATACGGCCTGCCGGACTGGACAGCCGAACTGTTTGATGATATGCAGCGCTGATGCTGCCCCACCCCAAAAAGGAGGTCCCCTGTGGCACTGGACTTTTTGATTTTGTACGAACACACCGTTCGGGAATATGAGAGCGATCTTTTGCTCAAATTGGAGCTGGAGCGCCGCGGCTACACCGTGCGCATCCGCCAGCTGCTGGATGCCAAAGATCTGCGCCTGTTTGGCAAAGACAAGCCGGAAGTTCTGGTTGCCAGCTGCATGTATGACAACGAAGCCATCAACAGCCACGTCTACAACAACATTGGCAAATGCAACAAGATCGTCAACCTGCACTGGGAGCAGATGCTCTCCGACACGCAGGAGGAGGGCGATTGGTTCAACATGAACGGCAACGCCAAGCGCTGCGTGCAGACTTGCTGGGGCCAGCGCACTGCCCAGCGGTTACAGGCCCATGGCATGGATGCCAAGAACACCCCCGTGACCGGCGCTGTGATGATGGACTTTCTGCGGCCGGAGTTCAAGGGCTACTTTAAGGATAAGGAAACCCTGTGCAAGGAATTCGGCCTTGACCCCGCCAAACAGCTGCACCTGTACATTTCCAGCTTTGGCTATGCCAGCATGACCGACCAGGAAGTGGCCGAACTTTCCAAAATGGCGGGAACGGATTTTTCCGGCTTTGCCCGCACCAACCGCGTTTCGATGGAAAAAACGCTGGCCTGGTTTGACCGCTACCTGGGTGACCACCCGGAGGTGGAACTGGTATACCGCCGCCACCCCAGCGAATGGAAATGCAAAGCCCTGGACGAGCTGGCCGCCAAACGCCCCAACTTCCATGTGATTTTTGCGGATTCCGTCAAGCAGTGGATTGTGGCGGCGGATTCCATCTCCATCTGGATGAGCACCGCTGTGGCCGAAGTATACATGGCGGGCAAAAGCTGCCATATCCTGCGCCCGGTGCCCATCGAGCACGAGTATGACCCCGTCATCTACAAGGATGCTCACTATGTGACTAGCTACCCGGAGTTTGCCGCTGCTATGGCGCAGCCGAACCCGCCGTTCCCCATTGCACGGGATGTGATTGAGGGCTATTTTGACCCCTCCCCTGCCCCGGCCTACAAGCGGATGGCCGACCTGCTGGAGGAAGTGTACAAAAATCCCCCGCGGGATGAACCGATGGGGTCCGGCTTTACGCCGCACTTCAACCTGCTCAAGTTCTGTGCACTGGCGGGGGTACACATGCTGTACCGCCACAAGTGGGAACCCAAACGGGTGTTTGCCTTCTGCCCGCCGCTGGCCAACTTTGCCCAGCGCATTTACGGTTATGTGGACAAAGCCTATATCCCGCCGGAGGAGATCCAGCGCATGGAAGCGCGCATCCGGCCATATGTAAAATAAAGTTGTTTTTCCGGCGCGCTGCGGTGCGCCCGCTGCAAATGGGAGCCTGCCATGTCTGAACCGAAAAAAACTGAAAGCTTTGCCGGAAATGTGATGAAATACTCCTTTGCCACCTACCTTGGCTTTGGCATTTCCGGCGCAGCGCTTATCATCAAGGGCGTCCTGCCCGCCGAAAGCTACGCCGTTCCTGCTTCCTTCATGGCATACACCATGTCGCTGATGAACGTGGGCATGCTTGGGCTGGACCAAAGCCTGCTGCGCTTTTACCACGAACCGCCTGCCGGTTCCACCGGGCGCAGCATGTTTGCCGCGTGCACCCGGCTTTCGGTGCTGGTCATGCTGCTGGTGGGCGGCATCGGCAGCATCTTTTTCGCCAAGCCGCTGGCGGCGGCCTTTGGCCTTGGGGCCAACGGTGCCGGGCTGGTGCCGTTTTTGTTCCTGAACGCTGCTCTGTACATGCTGGTGCGTTACCTCAACGTGCTGCTCCGGCTGGAAAACAATGTGCGCGCCTACACCACCGAAACGCTGTGGATGCAGGCCTGCTTGAACCTCATCTACCTGCTGCCCGGCTTTGTTACCCAGGACGCCCGCGCTTTTGTGCTGGGTGCGGTGTGCAGCTTTGCGGGGGTCGCAGTGTTCTATTGGCGGCGGGCTTCTAAAGGTCAAACGAAAGAGGCCCCTGTGCGCGGTCTGCGCCCCTATGCCCACATTTACCGGGCGGCACTGCCTTACGGCATTGTGTTGGCACCTGCGGCCATCCTGATCCCGCTGTACCGCGCCATCTGCCTTTCTTTTTTAGGCAATTACGCCCCCGCGGCGGAGCAGGGTTCGTTTGATTTCGCCTACACCCTGGCCCAGCTTGTCACCACCATTCAGGCCGGTTTTTCCACCTACTGGGGCCCCTATGTCTACGCGCATTACCGCACCGAGCAGGAGCGCATTGGCCGCATCCATGATCTGCTGAACCTGCTGATCTTCGGCTTTTTCTGTCTGCTGGTCATGTTTGAGGATATCATCTTCATCATCTTCCCGGCCAAATCGGCCTGCCTGCCCTACTTTCCGCTGATGATGCTGGCCGTGGTGTTCTCCATCCTGTGCGAAGGCACGGTGTACGGCAACACCATTGCCCGCAAGCCGTTCCAGGATACGATTGGAACCGCCGTGGGCGTTGCGGCCAACATTGCCGTGTGCGCCGTGCTGGTGCCGCGTTTTGGCGTAATGGGTGCCGCGGTCGGCCTGGTAGCGGCCAATGCGACGATGTTTTTGTACCGCACTGTGACCGGGCAGTATTACTACCGCACCATCCCCAGCTTCAGCCGGACGCTCTGCGGCTTTTTGCTGGCGGTGGGTGTGGCCGTGATCGGCGTGGTGTTCGCCCACAATTTTATCATCAAGTTTGTTTTGACTGCGGCAATCCTGTTTATTTACTGTAACATTTACCGTGCCCAGCTGTACAAGCTGTGGCAGATCTTTATGGGCTTTGTGCGGCGGTATCTGCTGCACAGCCAAGCATAACTACTGCAAAGGAAAGGTTGTATATCAAGATGAAGCATTGCGGCACACAAGAGTTGACCACCGAGCGGCTGGTCCTGCGTCGTATGACAACCGACGACTGCGAAATGATGTTTGGCAACTGGGCCAATGACCCGGAAGTGACCCGCTACCTGCGCTGGGAACCCCACCGTGACTGGGTGGTAACGATGGCATATCTGAACGAGATCGTCAAACAATATGACCGCCCGGATTTTTATGATTGGGGCATCTGCGATAAAGTGACCGGTGTGCTGATGGGCAGCATCAGCATTGCCCCCGCCGAATCCTGTGAGCGTGAAAAGCCCTATGCCTGGAAAAACGTGAAAACCGAGCTGCTGGGCGGCATGTATGAGATCGGTTACACCTTGGGCAAAAAGTGGTGGAACCAGGGCTATGCCACCGAAGCCGCCGCTGCCGTGCGCGATTACTGGTTTGGCATGGTAGGTGCGCCCTGGCTGGCCGGGTTCCACGCCAGCCAGAATGTGGCAAGCAGTCGCGTGTTGGCCAAGACCGGCTTCCATTATGACCACGATACCGTTCTGCACCGCTTTGACGGCACCGAGGTGCCCTGCCTGGCCTGGTACCTGCTGAACCCCGGCAGCCAGAAATCCGATGAACCGGCAGCCGCTGCCCCCGCTGTACAGGCAGAACCAGCGGAGAATGCCGAGACAACCGTCTGACATTCACTCCCCTGCCCCATACTTTTGCTGACCTGGCCGAATACGGCCAGAAAGGACCCCTATGGACGAAATGAAGGACCCCATCACCCTGGACTTTACCGCTACCCAGGCCCCGGCAGAGGACGCCCCTGTTGGGCAGAAGGCTCTGGACAGCGAGCGCCCGCCGGTGCGCGTTGTGCTGCTGGCGCTGGACCAGGGCAAGTTTGACTCCCAGCGCAGCCTGGATGAGCTTGCCGCCCTGGCGGAAGCCAACGGCATGCAGGCCGTTGCTACCGTGTGCCAGAAGCGCAGCACCCCCGAAGCCGCCACCCTTCTGGGGGAGGGCAAAGTGGAGGAAGCGCGCCTGGTATGCCTGAATACCGATGCCGAGGCCGCCATCTTTGACGGCGAGCTGACCGGCAGCCAGATCCGCAACCTGAGCGCCGCTTTGCAGGTGGAAGTGCTGGACCGCACGATGCTGATTTTGGAAATCTTCCGTGCGCGCGCCACCACCAACGAGGGCAAGCTGCAAACTGAGCTGGCCACCCTGAAATACCGCATGCCGCGCCTGCAGGGCCTTGGCGAGGCGCTGAGCCGCCAGGGCGGCGGTGGCGGCGGCGGTGGCGGTGCCCGCCGCGGTGCCGGTGAAACCAAGCTGGAGCTGGACCGCCGCTACCTGCGCAGCCGCATTGAAAAGCTGGAAAGCCGCCTGAAAGAGCTGGAAAAGCGCCGTGGTGAAACCCGCCGCGCCCGCCAGAAAAACGGTGTTCCGGTCATCTCATTGGTGGGCTACACCAACGTGGGCAAAAGCAGCCTGACCAACGCTTTGTGCGGCGCAGAAATTTTTGAAGCCGACATGCTGTTTGCCACGCTGGATCCCACCGCCCGCAAATGCACGCTGCCCAGCGGGTTACAAGTGATCCTGGTGGATACAGTCGGCTTTGTCAGCCGCCTGCCGCATGATTTGGTGGATGCTTTTAAGAGCACACTGGAAGAAGCTGCCTGCTCTGACATCATCTTGAAAATTGCCGACGCCAGCGACAGCGAAGCCGCCGAGCAGCTGAGCGTGACCGATGAAGTGTTGAACGACCTGGGCTGCGGGGATATCCCGCAGGTGACGGTCTACAACAAGTGCGACCGCACCGGTGTTGCCCCCTATGACCCGGATGTGCTGCTGGTAAGCGCCAAAACCGGCTACGGGCTGGACAGCCTGCTGGCCAAGATTGACGAGATTCTGTCACACCGTGTGCGCACCATTGAGGTACTGTTGCCCTATGACAAGCTGGCCCTGACCGATGTGTTCCGCACCCGCGGCAGCGTTCTGGCTGAAGAATACCGCGAAAACGGCGTGTATTACAAGGCAACCGTAAAGGTGGATGACCTGCACCGGTTTGAAGCGTACCTGCTGTAAGCGCAACCGTTCGCTTTGTGCAAGATAACAAAGGCAATACCGCATAATTCTAAGTGCCGATACGGCGAGCGAGGTGCGGCAGCTGCTAGGCCAAAAGCGCAGATAATACTGGATGCTGCAAAGGTGAGCGCCGCCAGTGGCGGAAACAGCGAACCGAAGCAGGGGCAGCGGTCGCAGAGTGCGAGGGGCTTTTGCCCCGAAGCACGATGCGGGTACCGCAACCCGACATTATCGAGCATTTTGGCAACGCAGATGCCGTGCCGCAACTGCCGGAGCGGTGCTTAAGCCGCTAGGCGGGAATTGTGCGGTGTTGCCCAAATACTGATTTTATTGCTGATTGTAGACAAAAAGACCTCCATCCCTGCACGGTTCTGTGCTTGGGATGGAGGTCTTTGGTTTATTTGTGTGTACCCTGCGTTACGGCAAAATTATTTCGCCGTCAGCAGTTTAACAGCGCGGGAGGTGCCCAGGCGGTCTGCGCCCAGATCCAGGAACTTTTCCATGTCCTCAACGGTGGAAATGCCGCCGGCTGCCTTGATCTTACAGCGGCCGCGCACGCAGCGGGCAAACAGCTCAATATCATGGAAGGTTGCACCTGCGGTAGAAAAGCCCGTGCTGGTCTTGATGAAGTCGGCACCGGCTTCCACCACGATATCGCACATCTTCTCTTTTTCTTCATCGGTCAGCAGGCAGGTTTCAATAATAACCTTGAGCACCTTATCCCCCACGGCCCGCTTGACGGCGGCGATATCCTCGCGCACAGCGTCATATTCCTTGTTCTTCAGGCGGCCGATATTGATGACCATATCCACTTCCTCGGCGCCGTTTTCCACAGCGGTCTTTGCTTCAAAGCACTTGGAAGCAGTATCCATTGCACCCAGAGGGAAGCCGACCACGCAGCACACCGCAACACGGCCCGCCATATACTGCACAGCCTGCTTGACATAGCAGGTGTTGATGCAGACGGATGCCGTATGATACTTGATGGCATCATCGCACAGGGCCTGAATCTGGGGCCAGGTAGCCTCCGGTTTCAACAGGGTGTGGTCAACTTTGGAAAGGATTTCCTCCTTGGTGTATTTCATTTGAATTCTTCTCCTTTTTTACAGGTCTTGCACAGGTGCGCCTGGTGCAGGCCGATGGTCGAAAATACAATGGCCGTCAGGCTGACCGTTGCGCCCACAATGCCCAGGATCAGGCCGGTCAGACGGAATGCACCGCCGCGGATTTTGTTTGTCATAAGAAAGCCCTCCTTATCATCGTCGGTTTGGTTGTTTCGGGTTTCTATCTGTTCTGTGTTGTTATTTCTTTTTGAAAATAAACAACTTGCTGAACACATAGTTGGATACAATCACGACAACCTGGCTGAACAGTTTAACACCCATGGCCCACAGGTCAGCGTTGGCTGCGGCAAATGCCACATGCGGTGCCAGCACGCTGACGCCCAGCCAGATGATGACCTGGTCCATGACCATGGTGCCAATACGGCAGGCCACAAACTGGCCAAACTCCGCCAGAGCAGCCTGGCCGCTGTTTTTGCTGCGGAACACAAAGGTGCGGTTGGTCCAGTAGGCAAACAGAATGCAGATGATATTATCCAGCACATTGCCAATGCCGGTTGCAAAGCCCGTGCCCAGCACAGCCTGGAACACGGCAAACAGCACCAGGTTCAACAGCGTGGCAAGCCCGCCAAAAAACAGGTAGGCAAACCCCTCATAATATTTTTTAATAAAAGCCTTTAATTTTTCCATGCAGTTTATCCTTTACCACACAGCGCAGGGAGGTTTGCAGCGCTGCTCGCCAGTGTACGCCAACAGTGCACACTGGCATATAACAAAAGGGGCCCGCCTGTTGCCAGGCAGGCCCCTGCTGCAATTCGGGGATTATTCAGCGTCCTCGGCAGCCTCGTCGAGGCAAGCCTTCATGGACAGGCTGATGCGCTTGCGATCAAAGTCAACATTGATCAGCTTAACCTTGACCATGTCGCCGACCTTCAGAACGTCGGAAACCTTGTTCACGCGCTCGTTGCTGATCTCGCTGATGTGGACCAGACCGTCAATGCCCGGCAGAATGCGGACAAATGCACCGAACTTGGTGATGGAAACGACCGGAGCCTCGAACTCAGAGCCGATGGGATACTCGTTCTTGAGCTTCTCCCAGGGGTTGTCCTCTTCCTTCTTGTAGCCCAGGGAAACCTTCTGGTTCTCGGGGTCATAGCTCTTAACATACACTTCGATGGTATCGCCAACGCTGACGACCTCAGAGGGATGCTTGATGTTGTTCCAGCTCAGTTCGCTGATGTGGCACAGGCCATCCACGCCGCCGATGTCAACAAAGGCACCGTAGGAAGTCAGGCTCTTGACAACGCCAGTGTACTGCTTGTCAACTTCAACGTTCTTCCAGAACTCATCGCGCTTTGCCTTGTTTTCTTCAGCAGTAACCTTGTTGATGCTGCCGACGATCTTGCGGCCTGCGCACTCGGTGATAACCAGCTTAACGTGCTGGCCAACCAGCTTGGTGTAATCCTCGTCGCGGCGCATGGTAGCCTGAGAACGGGGAACAAACACACGAACGCCCTTGACGTTGACAACAACGCCGCCCTTGTTGGCTTCCATGACGTCGCCTTCCATAACGGTGCCGTTTTCGGCAGCCTCGGAAACGTCCTTCATACCCTTCTGGGCCTCGAAACGGACGCGGGAAAGGGTATCGACGCCTTCCTGGTCGTTGGTCTTGATAACGACCAGATCCAGATCGTCGTCTACCTTAACAAGGTCTTCCATCTTAGCGTTGGGGTCATGGCTCATCTCGCGCAGGGTGACAACACCGGTGTGCTTGGAACCATCGATACCGACGACACACTCCGTCGGGGAAACGCTGATGACCTTGGCTTTTACGATTTTACCTGCGTACAGGGGCTTTGCTTCGGATGCAGCGAGCATCTCCTCAAAGCTCATGTCGTCACGGATCTCTTCACTCATACTGTTAAGTACCTCCTCAATTATAGACGAAGGCGTTGAAGCCCCGGCCGTTACGCCCACGATCCTGGCACCGTTAAGCCAATCTTTGTCGAGTTCATCAGCTGTCTCCACATTGATAGCTTTGGTATGCCGGGCCGCGACCTGCAACAGCTTTTGGGTATTGGAAGAATGATGACCACCAATGACGACCATATGATCGCATTTTTGGCTGAGGTCTTCCGCTTCCTGTTGCCTCGCCCACGTTGCATTACATATTGTATCAAATATTTTGGCATTTGTACACTGGTTTTTCAAAAAATTCCTTGCAAGTTTCCCAGCTTTGGACATTGAAAGTGGTTTGCGCTACCGCAAAAATAGATTTTTGTTGTGTAAGTTCCGGCAGCAGTTTTTCCAGCTCTGCCAAGTTGGCAAACACTTCCACTTTTCCCGTAGTATGGCCCACAATTCCCTGTACTTTCGGGGTGTTTGGCATCGCCCGCCACCAGCAGCATGGCGCCCTCCGCACCGGCCTGCGCAGCAATTTTATGGATTTTTGCAACAAACGGGCAGGTGGCGTCATGATACGCCAGGCGGCGTGTTGAGATTTTATCATACACACTCTGCCCAACGCCGTGGCTGCGGATGACAACCTCGCAGCCGTCCGGCACATCGTCCACACTGTCACAGGTAATGGCACCTTTGCTTTCCAGATCCTCCACCACCTGCGGGTTATGGATCAGCGGGCCAAGGGTTGCCACCGGGCGGCCCTGCTCCAGCAATTCATAAGTCAGCTTGACCGCGCGGTTTACCCCAAAGCAGAACCCTGCGGTTTTTGCAAGAATAATTTGCATGGTTATTTCTCCCTGTATCGCGTTTTAGAAGTGATTTTCTTCGTACAGGCGTTCCAGTTCGGTTTTCAGGCGGGTGCGCAGGGCACGCAGCTTGGGTACCGAGCGGCGCGGGTCCTCTACCTTCATCTCCTCTGCCGGGATGGGGGTGCCAAAGCAGATGCGGATGCGGCAGAACATGTGCATGCGCTTATCCGGCGTATCGTAAATAATGCGGCAGGGCACCATGTCGGCATCGGCATTGCCGGCAATCAGGAAAGCACCGCTTTTTAAGGTCAGCAGTTCGCCGGTCTTGCTGCGGGTTCCTTCAGGGAAGATCAGGATCGGCGTGCCGTTTTTGCATTCGTCTGTCACTTTATTAACGGTGTCCATATCGCCCTTGCCGCGGTCAATGGGTACCGCGCCCATGCAGCTCAAAAACCAGCCGATCAGCGGATTTTTGAACAGCTCCTGCTTGGCCAGGATGGTATAGCGCTTCCAGCTGAACACCGCTTCCAGAATATAGACCGGGTCCAGGTCCGAAAGGTGGTTAGATGCGATAACATGGGCACGCCCGCGGGGGATGTTCTCTTTGCCGACCACCTCAATGCGCCACAAAATATGCAGCAGCGGCCAGACGATCGGCAGCAGGATCCAATAAAGCAGCATAGTTTTCCACCATTTCTTAGTAATTGGTTAAATGTTTGTTGTTCTGTGTTTTTGGGTACGTTGAGCCGTCAGGTTATTTGCCCCGTGTATTGTCGGAAGAGATTCCCTACATTTTTCCAGGTGCAACGCTCTCCCCTGCTCGCAGCGCGGCTTTTATTTTGCGCGGTCCTGAATGACTTTTTTCAGGGCTTCAAAGCTCTGGTCAAAGTTCAGCTCGCTGGTATCCACCAGCACAGCGTCTTCGGCCTGGCGCAGCGGGGCTGCTGCACGGTGGGTATCCTGATAGTCGCGCGCGCGGACATCGGCCAGAACATTCTGGTAGTCGTGCTTTTCGCCTTTCATCAGCAGCTCTTTATAGCGGCGCTCTGCGCGGGCTTCTGGGGTGGCAGTCAGGAAGATTTTTACCGTTGCGTTGGGCAGCACCACAGTGCCGATATCGCGGCCATCCATCAGCACATCGCGGCTGGCGGCCAAAGTGCGCTGGGCATCCAGCAAAAAGGTGCGCACAGCCGGAATCGCCGCCACAGCGGAAGCCGCCATGCCGATCTCCTCGGCACGGATGGCCGAGGAGACATCCTCGCCGTTCAGGTAAAAGTGCTGGGTGCCCTCCTCCAGCTTGGTATCCAGGTGGATTTGCGGCAGCAGGGCCTCCACGGCAGCGGCATCATGCGGGTCCTTGCCCTGGCGCACGGCGTACAGGCCGATAGAGCGGTACATGGCACCGGTATCTACATAGGTAAAGCCCATATCCGCAGCAAGGCGTTTGGCAAGGCTGGATTTGCCCGCCCCGGACGGGCCATCGATTGCAACAGAGATCATCAGAAAAACTTCCTTCCGTTATAGTACTGTGTTTGTAGAAATAGGCGATATTTTCGACTTTTCTGATACACCCTAGGGCAATACCGCATAATTCTAAGTGCCGATACGGCGAGCGAGGTGCGGCAGATGCCAAGCCAAAAGCGCAGATAATACTGGATGCTGCTGCAAAGGTGAGCGCCGCCAGTGGCGGAAACAGCGAACCGAAGCAGAGGCAGCGGTCGCAGAGTGCGAGGGGCTTTTGCCCCCGAAGCACGATGCGGGTACCGCAACCCGACATTATCGAGCATTTTGGCAACGCAGATGCCGTGCCGCAGCTGCCGGAGCGGTGCTTAAGCCGCAAGGCGGGAATTGTGCGGTGTTGCCCTAGGTATCGTTTCCTATCGCGCGCACCGCAGCTTGTGCGGTGGCCCATGCAATTTGCAGGTTGTAGCCGCCGGTGCGGGCATCCACATCCAGCACTTCGCCCGCAAAATACAGGCCGGGGCACAGCTTGCTCTGCATGGTTTTGGGGTCAACCTCTTTGGTATCCACGCCGCCAGCCGTAATCACCGCGTGCTGCAAATCGCCCAGTTCGCTGATGGGCACCTGCCAGTGCTTGCACAGGTGTACCAGTGCCATCTTCTGTTCGCGGGTGATCTGGGCGGCACGGGTGGCGGGGTCAACGCCCCACTTTTTAACGGCAACCGGCCGCATCGAGTTGGGCAGCAGCTTTTCCAGTGCCCCCTGGGCACTGTGGCCGCCAAGGGCCGCAAAGTCGCGGGTCAGGCGGTCATACAGTGTTTTTTCATCCAGGGCAGGCTTCAAGTCAAACTCTGCAATATAGCGGTGCAGCTGCACATCATCAATATAGGTCGAAGCCGAAAGCACCAGCGGGCCGGAGATGCCAAAGTGAGTGAAAAGTGCTTCGCCCTGCTCAGTAAACAGCGGTTTGCCGTCTTTCAGCAGGGTCAAGGTCACGTTGCGCAGGCTTAGGCCCATCATCTGGCGGCAGGCCGGATCCGGGCTGACCAGGCTGCACAGGCTGGGCTGGGGCGGCACAATGGTGTGGCCCGCCTGCCGTGCCAGCTTATAGCCGGAGCCATCACTGCCGGTGGCGGGGTAACTGGTGCCGCCGGTAGTAACCAGAACATGGGCTGCGCGGTGGGTTTTGCCATCCGAGGTGCGCACGCCAACACAGCGGCCATCCTCAATCAACAGCTCTTTGGCGCTGCCATGCACAAATTTGGCGTCGGCGGCATAGCTGCGCAGGGCGGCCAGCACATCGGCGGCACGGTCGCTCTGCGGGAACACCCGGCGGCCGCGTTCCGTTTTGAGCGGCACGCCAAGGGATTCAAACAGTTCCATAGCGCTTGCCGGAGAGAATGCGTACAGCGCGGAGTACAAAGCGCGGGTTATGGCGCACATAGTTCAAAAACTCGCGCACATCACAATCATTGGTCACATTGCAGCGGCCCTTGCCGGTAATCAGCAGCTTTTGGCCGGGGCCTTTGGGGTTGTGTTCCACCACGGCGGTGGTCAGCCCCCGTGCGCAGGCGGCACCGGCGGCCATCAGGCCCGCCGCACCGCCGCCAATAATCAACAGATCCGTCATTCGGTGATGACTCCTTTATTGCGGTAGCAGATCAGGCACCCGTATGTGTACAGCAGCAGCAGCGGGTGCACGGTGGAAAGATACATGGTGGATGTGCCAATGCCAAAGCTGGAAACCTCAACAAAGGCGATCATGCCGCAGCGCAGGGCTGCCATAGCCAACAGGCCAAACAGCAGCAGCCAAGGCAGTGCTGCCCCTGCCGTGCGGCGGCGCAGAACCATGGGCAATGCGCACAGATGCCGCACCACAGCCCACACAAAGGCCAGCGGCAGCAGCACCGCGTACACGCAGCGCAATACGCCAAGCGCGCGGTAGGCCAGCTTTTGCAGCGGCGCATAGTAGGGCGTATCCTTGCCCGCTTCAGCGGCATTATTAAAGTTACAGTGCAGGTAGGCAGACCATTGGGCAACGTCCTCGGTGGTCCCGATAGAGCGCAGGGTCTGGTAATAGGCCGGGCAATCCTGGAAGGTCAGGGCCCAGAGGGCGCTCTTGGCAGCTTCCCGGATTGCGGGCAGTACATACTGCGCACGGATGGGCTGGCTGGTGGCGCTGCGCCTGCCGCTGCGGGCGGGCAGGGTGCCGTTATCACAGGCAGCATTGATGGCATCGGCTACGCTCTGCCAATAGGCATCGGCGGTGGCAGCGTCGGCGTAAATGCCCTCATACTGGGCGGCACGGCGGATTGCCCAATAAAGCTGCCCGCACGGTAATCGTCCAGTTCCGGGTCGCGGAAATCATTTTGCAGCTGGGGGTCCTCCTCCAGCCAGTATTGCAGGCATTGCAGCTGTGGGATCTCGGCATACAGCTTTTCGCGCGCATCGGCGGGCACGCTGAGCAGTGGCTCGTCCGAATCCGTCGCCACGCGGGTCATGGCACCCATCGCATCGGCAAAAGAGCCCTCGCTGAAATCCGAAAGCCCCCACACGCCGTACCAGTGCTGGTTCAGCGCGCAGAAAATGCCCACCCCTGCCGCCAGAACCGCATATGGAATCACCTGCGCCGCGGCGCACAGCCAGCGGCGGCGGTGCAGCAGCACCACCAGCATGCAAAGGGTAGCCGCAATGGCAAAAGGCAGCAAAAACAGCCCGGCATCTTCACGGTTCAGGTAACCGCAGGCAAGGCCAACGCCCGCTGCCAGCAGCCACGGCCAAATGGGTGCCCGCTGGCGGGTATAAAACACAGCCCGCAGCGCCGCCCCCGCCATACCGGCAAAAAACAGCAGGCAGAGCGCCGGGAAGATATTATCCCGGTAAACGCGCAGCGTGTAAGACGCCCAGCTGGACGGCAGAAATGCCAGCAGCGCGTACAGCAGCAGGGTCAAGGTCCTGGCCTGGCCCGCCGGGCTTTTACGCCACAGCGGGCGCAGAGCAAACGCCGCCAGCAGCGCTGCAGCACACCACAGCAGTGCCCCGCCCAACAGGTAGGGCAGGTGCAGTTTGTTGAGCAGTGCCAGCCAGACGGCAAAAAACATGCTTTTGGAAAGCGTTAAATAGTCGTATTCCCCCAGCCACTGGCCGCTGGTGATGGCGTTGGCCGCGCGGAACATCAGTTCATCGTCCAGCGGGGCGCCGCCAGCCCACATATAGGCCAGCTGAAAATGGGTGACTGCGCAGCGCAGCAGGGTGATAAGCACCGCCCACAGCCAGAATGCGCGGCGGGTCAGCGCTGGCCGCAGCCCGCGCAGGCGGGATAACAGGTTCGGCATGCCGGGTCACGGCCTCCTTTATGGCATCACAAGGGTGCGGGCCGGTCTGCCCGCGGGTGTTTTGCCGTGTGTTTTGGTTTCTAAGCAAGGCGTTTATTCCAGCCAGGGCAGCGGGCGCACAATGTGTACCCCTATGGAATTATCCATTCTGGCTCGCCTGCTGCAATGCCGCCGCATGGCGCTTGGCAGACTGGAACACATAGTACAGTGTTGCCATAATGGCCACCGTTTCCAGCAGTTTAGCCCAGGGCGAAACCACATCTTTCGGCAGGCCGCACAGCAGGGTGCAGACTTTGGGTACCGCAAAGGCAATGACATCCACCAGCAAAATCAGGATACTGCCCCATGCGGGCAGGCTGATATGCGGCAGGCAGAAAATAGCGATGGCAGGCAGCGCCAGAATGATATAATCATGGCTCTGCTTATAAAACCACATAACGGAAACCACCGCAGTAACGGCGTACCAGAGCAGCCAGTCATTATCCAGCTTTTTGCGGAACATCCAGGCCGCAGCAGCCAGCAGAATCACACCGCCCACAGCGACATCCAGCAGGAGAACCACCTTGGTGGAGATGCCAAAGCCCAACAAAAAGTTGAACAGCCCATAATAAGAGGTATTATAGCTCAACCCCTGGTCCATGATATCTGTCAGCATGGAGATGGGGCTGCTTTCGGTTAAAATGGCCGCCAGCAGCCAGGACCCCAGCACAGTGCCGGAGGTAACGGTTATTGCTTTCCAGTGCTTTTTGCAGAGCAGCGGGAACAAAAACACAAACGCCACCTGCGGTTTGCACATGGCAACAGCCAGCAGCAGGCCCGCCAAAGTCTCACTGTCCTCCAGCACGCACATGGAAAGGATAACACAGCAGCACACAATGCCGCTCTGGTTGCCAAACAGCACCGCATTGGCCCACATGCTGGGGGCAAACACCAGCAGCGATGCCAGCACGGCCATGTATTTATCCTGCACATAGCGGTGGCGCAGCAAAAAGCGGCCCATGCACAGCGCCGTGACAAGCGGAGCGATAAAATCCAACGCCAGAATGTACACGCACATCGCGCTGTACGGCAAAAAGCCGGGGTTGATTACATTGCCCAGCACATAGGCCCAGGGCACTGTGCCCCCCAGGGAAGCATCCAGCCAGCCGATAGATTCGATGGACGGCACGCGGCTGTGCATCACATCAAAGGGGTTCAGCCCGTGCAGCACATAGGCACACTCCTGCCAGCGCAGGCGGGCATCCCACAGGTACAGGCCGTCAAAGATCAGATAGCGCCCCAGGTTGGCCGCCATGATTCCCAGAAAGAGCACCACCGCAAACAGCCGCAGGCGGCGCTGGTCATATTGCTGCATCAATGCGGTGGCTCCCTCCCTTCCCCGCCTGTGCAGGGTTTACTTTTGGATTTTCTCGATGCTCTCGATCAGGTAGTTCTGCTTTTTGAACACCAGGTCCACCAGCAGCGAAAGATATTTGATGATGATGGTCAGCACAGCAAACAGCCCGGCAAAGCCAAGGGTCAGCACAAACATCATGGTGGTCCACCCTTCAATGGGGTGCCCGGCGCAGAAAATGATCAGCGTGTAGGCCAGCTCCGCCAGCGCCAGGAACATCATCACGATGGCAATGCCTGCACTGAGCTTATACCCGGCATCGGTATACAGCGCCAGACTGTCCATGGCAAGGGCAAAGCGCCCGCCGGAATTATCAGTCAGGCGGCCATCAAATTCCAGATCGGTCATTTTTAAGCCGGATGCCGCATAGGCCGCTTTGCGGTAGGGCAGCGTTTCACTGGAAGCATGCACGCGGTTGATGGCGCGGCGGGTGACCAGGCGGAACGCATCGGTGCGCAGCTTGTAAGCCGAATGGCTGTTGCCGTTGAACACGCGGTAGAACATTTTGCTGCTGCCAGCCGTGGACCGCGGGCAGACGGATACAATATCGCTGCCCGCCATGGCGGCACGGTAAGCTTCAACCACCAGCTCAATGGGGTACGGTGTCTGGGTGGAGTCAAACTCATACACATAATCGCCGATCGCGGCATCCAGGCCCGCGTTCATGGCGGTCTCGCGCCCCTGGTGCAGGCTCAGGTGCAGGATGGTCAGCGGCTTTTCCAGCGCTTTGGCCCAGTCCCGCAGGGTGGGGATGGTATCATCGGCGCAGGCGTCATCCACGGCAACCAGCTCATACTGTTCAAAGTGCTGGTCCAGCACGGCGTTCAGCGCCTTAAAAAACCGCACGGCCTGGGCACCATCATTGTGCAGGTAGACCACAGCCGAGATAAAATTCTTTTCTTTATTTGTCACACTCATACGTTCAATACCTCGTCCAGGTCATACACGGTGTTGATCTTGCCGGAAAGTACGCTGACCAGCATCGGTTCGGTGTTCATCACGCGCACCACGGTGGGGCGGGAATCATCTATTTCGCTGGCTTTCAAAATCGGCTTCATGCTGAACAGGCTGCCCTGATAAGCAAAGCCGTACTCTTCTTTCAGGTATTTGCGGGCAAGCTGGCTCATGTAGGGCCAGGCGCTCTGCGGCTTAGCCGGGCATTCGTTGCAGTTATACAGGCTGCCCGGCCTGCATTTGCCCTCGCTCTGCTGCTGGCAGGGGAAGGTTGCTACCGCATCATAGCTGGTTTCGTGGGGAGTAAAGGTCACACTGGTCAGGCTGTGCAGGCCGGTCTGGCCAAAGGGCATCAGGCTGAAAAACGGGCCGTCCATCACGGTAATGCCGGTATTTTTTAGCCGCTCATCCACCGTGCACAGGATGATCTCGCACTTTTCGTATTTGATTTTGAACGGCGGCAGGCCCAGCATGGCGTGGATATCGTTCACTCCCGCATAGGTTGCGTTCAGGATGAACGGTGCTTCCACCGTGGTATCCCCTGCCGTTACCCGCCACACACTGCCGGCTTTTTCAATTTTGTCCGGCTTATGGCTGTACAGAACCTGCACATTGGGCAGCTTTGCCAGCTGTTCCAGGAACCAGTTTTTCAGCACCTGGGCATCATAAGTATACTCGGTGGTCAAAAATGCGCCATCGCACATACCGTTATTAAAGTAGCGCTCCGGGGCAACATCATCACAGCGGATCTTGGCCGCGGCGCAGAAGCGGCGGAATTCGGCCGCATTGGTCCAGCTGAAATGTGCGCTGGTGGCATAGATCTGGTCAAAGCTTGTGTGCAGGCAGAAATCATAATCCCGGCAGAAGCGCTGGAAGTAATGTGCGCTCTTGATGGCCGTGGAGTAGCTGCGCGGGTAATGGTAGCCCATGTGTACGCGGGCCTGATTGATATAGGTCGCGCGCATGAACGGGGCGGGGTCCCGCTCCAGCACCAGTACCCGCTGGCCTGCCGCGCCGCACTTTTGGGCTGCGTACAGGCCATACAGGCCAGCACCAATAATGATTTTATCCACTGTCATGCACAGGACCTCCGATAATCTATTACTATGCCGGGCACCCCTGCCCGATTACGGGTTATACTTGCCCGTTGCGGCGGCAAACAGCACCTGCAGCAGATTGCTGTTGCCCTTAAAGCCGCTGATCTTGGTCGGCGTTTTGCCGGATGCCGGGTATGCGCGGGTCACGGGAACCTCGCAGGCGCGCAGACCCAGCTGAGTGGCACGAATGCTGAGGTAGGCCAGCAGCTCGTACCCCATAAACACATCCCGCAGCGGCTGCACATCGGGGTGGGTCAGGTATTCGCGGCTGTAGGCGCGGTAAGCGTTGGTGGTATCGGTAAACCACTGGTGGGCTGCCGCGCTGATGATTGGCGCATGGATCAGCCGTACCGCCGCATAGCGCGTTTTGGGCGTATTGATGGCATGACCGCCGGGGATAAACCGGCTGCCCTGCACAAGGTCATAGCCTTCTTTCAGCTTGGCAACAAATTCCGGAACATCCTCGATGGAATCCTTATTGTTGCCGTCAATGGTCAGCACGCCCTTATAGCCAAAGGTCAGGGCAAAATGCAGGCCCATGCGCAGCTGGGCACCCTGTTTGCCGGGGCCGGTTTTGACCAGCAGGGTGTTCACCCCGTACAGCTCCAGCGTATCGGGGTTCATGCTGCCATCGGTGGAGCCGCCATCGCAGATGACAATATCCACCAAACGGTCCACCCCGGCTTTCTGGGCGCGGCCCAACTCGGTCAAAATGCGGGAACCCTCATTGATGACGGGGATCAGCAGGCAGTAATCGCTGCTTTTGGGCAAAAAGGCGGTGCAGGTATAATCCGGCACGCCGGGAACATTCTGGATCGGCACTGGCTGCAGGCTCATGCAAACACCTCCGCAATATAGGCAAGGGTCTTACGGACGGTTTCCACATCCGTCCGCTTCATCTCAATGGAAACATCGCCGCTGTAGCCAACGGCTTTCAGCAGCATGGCAAGTTCTTTGTGTTCCTGGCGCGGAACAATGGGTTCCAGCCCCGGCTCGCTGATATGAACATGGCTGACGTATTTGATATCATCCACAAAATCCCGCAGGCGCTCGCCGTTGGAGATCATGGTGGAAAGGTCCAGATTAACCGCAAGGCCGGGGCTTTGCAGCCGTTTGACCATGGCAAAAGCATCGGCTGTATTGTTCAGGTAGTTGGTGTATACCGGGGGGTTGGCCTCAATGGCAAGCACCACATCATAGTGGGACGCCAGCGCACCAGCCTTGGCAAAAAAGGCATCGCCCTCCGCCGCGGTGTGCGGCGGGTCCAGGCGGCGGTTTTTGGGGCAGCCGAACACCAGACTGGGGCAGTTGATGGTGTGGGCAAACTGGAACGCCTCGGCGGTATAATCCAGCAATTCTTCGGCTTGCACGGGGTCAAAAATATTGCCGGTCTGGCCGTACCAGATGCTTTGCATGCTGGGTACATGGAACCCCAGCGGTTGAGCAGGTAGCCGCCGAACAGAGCGGCTCCGGTCAGGTTTTCATACGGATATTCCGGGAAAATACGGGTGGGGGGCAATTTCCAGCCCGGTAAAGCCGTTCTGCTGCATGGCAGCGTAAACAGCTTCGTCATCCGCTTTATCCCACGCAATATTGGAAATTGCAAGTTTCAGTTCGGACATCCTCAGTTCCTCCATGCGCGCATAAAGGCGCAGATCTCATCCAGCTCCTGCTGTTTTGTGCACAGGTATCCGTCCGCCCCGCCCAGCAGCGCAGCATACCGGCTGCGCAGGTCATAATCAAACGGGGGCTTGGGCAGCTCGTTCTGCCAGTCGGCTTTGCCGGTCACTGTGGTGTAAACCTCCGCCGCCGTAACGGGCGGGGTGGTCAGGTTGAGGGTGGTCAGGCCGTTTTGCAGCGCTGTCTGCACATCCTGCCACAGGCGGGCCAGGTGATAGAACTGGTAACGGCTGCGGGAATCCGTGAAGGCAAGGGCGTTAAAATCATTGCCCGCAAAAAATTCCCGCAGGGCCGCGGCATCCACCGCACCGTTGAGCTTATAAAAGCCGTTATCTGCCAGGGTATAGCCATCCCGTACCAGGGGGGATTTTTGTGCAAGTTCGGTATATTTTTCCGGCTTGAGCATAGCCGGGGTGATGGTGTGCAGGTCAAACAAAAAGTTCTTTTTCAGCCCAATGCCGTATAGGGCAGGCAGCCGCACAATCAGCGCATTGGGGTAATCCTCCCGCACCCATCGTTCCAGCTGCAGGCGGTTGCGGCCATAGGCGGGCAGGCCGTCCGGTGTCATGGGGCTCTGCTCGTCCTTTCCCCTGCTGTCGGCATAGACAGCGATGGAGGAGATCAGCACCAGCTGTTTGGGGGCGATCTGGCGCAGGTTTTCCCGCGCGGCGGCCATCACGGCAAGGTCGGCATCCGGGTCTGCATTCGCCAAAAACATGGCGGCGGGCACCCCGGCATACACGCACAGATCCGGCTTGGCACCGAACTGCGCGGCAATATCGGTGGAATGGCATACCGCGGCAAACGCATGTTTTGCCGCCAGGTTGCCCCCCACAAAACCGGTGGAACCGACCAGAAGATCCTTTGCCATATGCCCTGCCCCTTTTGCTGTTGATTTTTGCCGCAAAGCAGCGCCCTGCTTTGCAGATTGATACAGAATAGATTATACCATACCCCGGCGGTAAAAGCAATTAAAGCAATTTCAGACAGCAAATAAAAAATCCCATCATGCCAAAGCGGCACAATGGGAATAAAAAACAGACAGTATCAATACCGGGTGCGCGGGATCTCCACACGGTTGGCCACAGCGGCTTCCAACTGGGCAACAATGGTTTTCATGCTCTCTTCAAACTCTTCATCGGAAGAATTGTGGAAGATCAGCAGCGAATCGGGTTGGTTTTCCAGCTTTAAGCTGAGCGGCGGGTTAAAGTTGACACCCAGGATATATTCGTCCCAGTGGTTCAGCTTCCACATGTCACGGTCGCTGGCGCGGTCGATCATGCGCTGGTGGCACACTTCGGGGTTAGTATCTACCCAAATCACAACCAGCTCCGCCTGCTTCTTTTTCAGCTCGGCACGCAGGGTGGTAATATAGTCAAGGTCACGGATCTCCTGCGTAAAGGGGGCGTTAATCAGCACAATATCATCGTACTCCAGCGCTTCCATAGCAAGGTCCAGAACCACACGATATTCCAGGTCACGGATATATTTTTCAAAAAAGATGCTGCTGCGGTCATACGGCTGGTGCGCCACCGCAAAGATTTGCTTGGACAAAGGGATCAAGGTATCCTTATCCAGATAGACAACGTGGTTCAGCGCTTTTGCCAGCTGCTTGGAAATAAAGGTTTTTCCGCAGGCCGGCGGGCTTGTGACCAATATCAGCTTTTTCATGCACAGACACCTCTCCAGAAAGATTGTCATTTAATTAACCAAGCTACAGGTATTATTATACACCAAACTTTTGTCCTTGGGAATAGATAAATGACCATTTTTCGGACTTTTATGGACTTTTGGTGCCATTTTTGCAGGCAAATTTGCACCAAATTGTACAACTCCACCCAAAATTCACCCATCAGTTTAGCAAAACCAACAACAAAAAGGGGAACGCTTGCGCAGAACGTTCCCCGGCATTGGATTATCTTACGTTTGAAAATCCGTTTTATTTCCCTGTTATTCTGCCTGGGCGCACAGGTCCAGGTAGGCTTTGATGATGCCAAGCCCCACCGGGCCGGATTTTTCCGGGTGGAACTGGGTGCCGATCACGCAGCCCTTTTGGGCAGCGGCGCACACCTTGCGGCCGCCATACACGGTATCGGCCAGGCGGTATTCCTCCGCTGCGGGCTTTGCTTCATAAGAGTGGATAAAATAGCATTCCTGTCCCGGCTGCACATTCTGCAAGGCGGTACCGGAAAAATCCGTGCGGCCGCCCGCCGGGTACAGTGGGTTCCAGCTGATGTGCGGCACCCGCTGGGGGCTGCCGTCCGCGTCCACATCCGGGATGCGCACCACGCGGCCGGGAATCAGGCCAAGGCCCTTGTGCAGGCCGAATTCTTCGGATTCGTCAAACAGCATCTGCATCCCAAGGCAGATACCCAGCAACAGGGTACCCTGGGCCGTCTTTTGCTTGATGGGCTCGATCAGCCCCAGCTGTTCCAGCCCCTGCATGCCGTCCTGGAAAGCGCCCACGCCGGGCAGCACCAGGGCATCGGCTGCCAGAACATCTGCCGGGCTGCTGGTCACCTGTACTTCTGCCTCAAAATGAGCGAACGCATGCTGCACGCTGAGCAGGTTGGATAGACCGTAATCGATCACTGTTACTTTCATACCCGGCGCACCTCCACCCCGCCTGCGCGGATTTCATCTTTCAGTTCCTGCACGGTTTCTTTTTTATAGTGCAGCACTGCGGCGCAGGCCACAGCATCGGCACCGGCTTTGGCACCGTCCACAATGTCATCACCGCAGCCCACGCCGCCGCCGCAGATGACCGGCACATTGACCGCCTTGGTCACAGCCTCGATCAGCTCCAGATCCATGCCTCGCTGCAGGCCCTCGTTGTCCACGCTCATCAGCAGGATCTCCCCTGCCCCAAGCGCCACGCCGCGTTTGGCCCATTCCACTACATCATAACCAGAATGGGCGCGGCCGTTGTCATAATAAGCTTCCCACTTGCCGGGCCAGGTGCGGCTGCGCTTGGCCTGGATGGACAGCACCATGCACTGGCTGCCAAACGCCTCGGCCACCTCGGTAATCAGCTCCGGCCGTTTGATGGCTGCCGTATTGATGGCGACCTTATCCGCACCCATGGCCAGAATGTGGCGCACGTCCTCAACGCTGCGCAGGCCGCCGCCCACGCAGACCGGGATATACACATCATCCACGGTTTTGCGCACAATATCCGAAAGGTTGTTACGGTTATACAGGCTGGCCACAATATCAATGTACAGCAGCTCGTCAATGCCCTGCTCATAATATTCCCGTGCAAACAGGTTGGGATTCCCCAGCTTGCGCAGGCCCTCCAACTGGATGCCTTTGACGAGGTTGGTATCCTTGACATCCAGCCGTGCAATCAGGCGGATTTTTTTCTTAGCCATAAAAAATTCCTCAGTTCCAGAGCTCTTGGGCAACACCGCACAATTCCCGCCTTGCGGCTTAAGCACCGCTCCGGCAGCTGCGGCACGGCATCTGCGTTGCCAAAATACTCGATAATACACAAAGTATTATCTGCGCTTTTGGCTTAGCAGCTGCCGCACCTCGCTCGCCGTATCGGCACTTAGAATTATGCGGTATTGCCCTTGGCCTTATATTTCGTGGTGGGTGCCCTTCGGGTCGCCCCAAAGCACTTCGCTGTCGCCCTCGTAGGGGGTGTGACGCAGTTTCCACATGTTGTCCTCCCATTTCCAAAGGTGGGGACTGCGGAAACGGTCGGCCAGGTGCATAAAGTATTCGCGGTCCATTTTGGGCTGTTCAAACAGCTGGCTGGCCCACGGGAAGTGCTGGCGGTCCAGGGACAGATACTGGAAGATCTCTTTTTCAAAGCGGTCGGGATACTCGCCGTCAAACTTTTTGCACAGCGCCTTGCCCTCTTCCAGGGTGATTTCCTCGTTGCGGATCTCCTGTGCAGCGTCATAGGTGGTGCGGCCGATGCCGTACTTGATGTAGGTGGTGTAATAGAAGAAGTCGTCGATCTTATCATCGATGGAGTTATACTTGGAATAGGTGCCCTGGGTGCGCTCCGGTGCGGGGCGGAAGCCGCCGTGTTCTACACTGTAATAGTAGGCGCCCTGCGGATGCCATTTTTCGTAATAGCCAAGGTAGCGCACCTGAACATGGTTTTTCTCCAGGTTGGAAGTTTCGGACGGCAGGTAGATGGCCAAGTCGGCTTTATCCACCTTATAATCCTCTTTCCAGCTGGCGCAGGCTGACACCGCCCAGGTAGATATGGTCGTAATCATTGACGGCAAAAAAGTGCTCGTCACGCAGGGCAGAGTTGTTATCCGCAATGGGGTTGCCGAACTCGGCCTCGTTCTCGCCATAGAACACCAGGGGAATGCCGAACTTGGCGGCCATCTTGGGGGCCAGCTGCTTTTGGCCCAAAATGAACGGCTGGAACGGGTGGAACAGGTTCTCGGTCGCCAAACGGGTCAGCAGACGGTGGGTCATGCCGTTGGGGGTACACAGGTAGTTATCAAACCCGGCGTGTATCCAGGCCTGCATGTTATCCCAGCCCCAGGGGTGTAGATATGCGGTGCCCAAGTCACCGTCAGGGGGTGCATGCCGTATTTGTATTTCAGGATGTGAGCGGCATAAAAGCTGTCCTTGCCGCCGGAGCCGGGCACCAGGCAGTCATAGCTGCCGTCATTTTTGCGGTATTCATCGCACAGCTCACGCAGCTCTTTTTCGCGCAGGGCCCAGTCGATATGGCCGTTAGCCTTATTGTGGCAGGCATGGCAGGCATCGCAGGTGCCGTCGTCCTGAATGACCATCGTCTTTTTAATGGACTTGATCGTATGTTCAAATTCATAGCAGGAGTTCGGCTTCTGGTTGCTCATCACGCATTCATTACAGAACTGTACATGTTTGGGCAGGCCGTAATAAGCTTCCAGCTGATCCTCCGGGATATCGGGCGCGTATTTGGCGTAGTCGATTTCGACATAACGAGGATTCTTTTCCATATTTCTCACTCTCATTCCATCCGTGGTAATTCCTATTGAACCAAAAAAGGCGCTGTCCGTATAGCAATGCTATCGGACAGCGCCTTTGCTGTTCTGTGGGTATTATAGCACAGCACCCTGCTGTTTGCAAGATGCCAGCCTATTTTTTACATCGGTGCAGTGCTTTTTATTTCTGGCTGACCACTGCGCCGTTGATCAGAACAGCTTTCACGTTGGTCATAACCTCAAACGGGCAGCCATCGGTCAGCACCAGGTCTGCATCCTTGCCGACCTCGATGGAGCCAACACGGTCCGCAATGCCGATGTGCTTGGCCGGGTTGATGGTGATGGCCCGCAGCGCGGCAAACGGGTCCATGCCCGCTTTGACAGCCATACCGGCACACAGCGGCAGATACTGCTGGGGGATGACCGAGTTGTCGGTGATGATGGAGACATGGCAGCCTGCCTTGGCCAGCACGCCGGGGGTCTCCCAGGATTTATTCTGCAGTTCAAACTTGCTGGCAAAGGTCAGGCTGGGGCCGACGGCCATGGGGATATTGCTTTCCTTGGCCAGTTCGTCCACGATCAAGTGGCCCTCGGTGACATGTTCCAGCGTCAGGCCCACATCGAACTCTTTGGCAATGCGGATGGCGGTGAAGATGTCGTTGGCCTGGTGGGCGTGGGCTTTCAGGGGGATGGTGCCGTCCAGCACCGGCAGCAGAGCTTCCAGCTTTTGGTTGTAGGCAGGCATCTTGGTCACGTCGCCGTTGGCGGCAGCCTTGCGGGCGCCGTAATCCCTGGCGGAAGCCAGCGCCCCGCGCAGGAACGCAGCGGTGGACATGCGGGTAGAATCGCATTTATCTTTATAGCAGCGCTTGGGGTTTTCGCCAAAGGCGCATTTCATGGCAACGGCTTCCTTGACGATCATGTTGTCCACACGCTCGCCCACCGTCTTGATGGCGGTAAAGGTACCGCCCAGCACATTAGCGCTGCCCGGCCCGGTGCACACGCAGGTAATGCCTGCTTCCCGTGCATGGGCAAAGGAGGGATCGCGAGGGTTGATGCCGTCAATGGCGCGCAGCTGCGGGGTCCAGATGTCATTCATCTCGTTGTAGTCGCAGCCTTCGTACCCGATGCCATAACCATCCAGGCCGATATGGGTGTGCGCATCCACAAAACCGGGGAAAATATCCAGCCCGGCAGCATCCAGCACGGCGATATCGGCGGGCACGTTCAGTTCATGCCCCATGGCAACAATGCGGCCGTTTTCCAGCAGCAGGTCGATCTGCTGTGGTTCCGGGTGAACGGCGTCATGAACCCGGCCCCCGCGCACCAGCAGCGGCGCGGCGGTATGTTCTGTATTCTGCATCATTGATTGATCCTTTTTTCAGCCCTGTTATACTTCAAAATCCAGGCAGGTACGCACGGCGGTATAGGGGCGCACTTTGCCATCAGCCACAGCCACATGGGCCGGGTGAACGGCATAGCCTTTCAGGGCCGCTTCATCCACAAAGGTGGTATCCAGCATCAGGTCCGCATTGGCGGAGCTGGGCAGTGCCTTGGTGTAAACATGAATCTCCGTCAAACCGGGGATCTGCCCGGCCAGACCTTCCAGCCCGGCTTTGATATCCGCCTTGACGGTTTCCTGTTCAGCGGCGGGCATCTCTTTCAGTTTCCACAAAATAACATGACGTACCATTATTTGTTTTCCTCCCAGATGGGGTGTTTCAGCACCCACTCGCCGCAGTCGTTCTTTTCAAACAGATCACGGTTATAGAACTTGTCCATGATCTTCCAGAACTCGCTCTCGGTGTAGCCGCAGAAATCGCAGAAATCACGCACGCACAGCGGGTCCAGCTTGCCATCGCGGGCCTTGATGATGGGAATGGCTTCCTCGCGGGTCATCATGCCATAGCGGATATAGCGGGCGGTATAGTCGGTTGCAGCGGCATGGCCGAACTTGGGGTACTTGAGCCAGGAGTGCACCAGGTAGGCGCGGGAATCGATCTGGTCAAAGTTTTCGGCATGGTGGGTGCGGTCCCATTCATGGGTCAGGTCATGGAAGCCGTGCTCCTTGGCGATCTGGTAGTTCTTGTAGCTGTTCCAGGGCACAAAGTAGCTCATATAGAACGGGTCCAGCTTCGCGCGCTCCTCGGCAGAGGGAGCCAGCGTCAGGGACAGGTCGTTTTCGGTCACGCCGTCGCCCACCAGCTCTTCCATCGGGAAGCCGACCGCCACGCCATTTTCGATCTGATCCATGGCGGAATAAGTCTCCTTATCGGAGCAGCCGCCGTATTCAAAGCTGACGTTCTCGCCATAGCACAGCATGGGGGTGTTGAACTTGGCTGCCATGTGCAGCGGGAAGGTATAGATCAGGCGGTCCACATACCAGGTGGGCTTGCCGTATTTTTCAAAGAACTTGCGCATCAGCACTTTCTGGGCGCGGATGTTAGGCTTGCAGCTGATGATGGTGCAGCCGAATTCCTCGCTGATGTTTTTCAGGTTATGGATGCCGGCCTGCGTCATGGGGAAGTTATCCTCCACGCTGAACAGGATGGGGTTCATGTGCATGACTTCTTTCAGCATCCAAACCTGGAAGTGGCTGTCCTTGCCGCCGGAAACAGCAACAGCGCAGTCATAACCGCCGGGGCCGTTCATGCCGCGGTACTTGTTGCAGTAGGCTTCAAACTCCTTAAAGCGGGCATCCCAGTCCACATTTTTGCGGTTTTCGTAATGGCGGCAGGCGCTGCAAACGCCCTCAGAGTCAAAGGTGATACCGGGGCGGGTGTCCGGCATGGTACATTTTTTGCAATAACGCATAACAGGTTCTCCTTTGCTGTTTCTTACCCAATCTGCCGGGTGTCCGGCAGAATATTTCTACTTATTGTTATCATACCCGATTTTGCCTGCATTGGCAAGTAGCGCGCAGCGCAAGACACGTCAGAATGCACGTTTTTCTTTTGGGCTGCACCGAACCTTCCCTGCCCTGCAAATTCAAGCGTCGATGGGGGCATCGACACGCAGAATTATGCGGTATTGCTTTCAAATTTTACATATGTAACCATTCCCAAGGCCATGCGGTTGTGGTATGATGATAGTTAATGATGTTCACTTTGAAGGAGGAATAAATTTTGAAAGGGACCCTAAAACTGCGCACAGCCAGCCTGGCTGCGGCAGCCGTTATGGCAGCAGGGCTGTTTGCGGCGCTGCCTGCGGCGGCCGAGACCAGCACGCCGGAAACCGCACAGGAAGATTCTGGCGTACCGTATGATGTGGCAAACGGGCTGGAAAACAGCTTCCGCTACAAAGATGGCGTGCCGATCTATGATGATTCCGTGCCCGCCATCGAGTGGGAGGATATTGTCCAACAGGACGCTGCCACCTACAGTTCCAACGGCATTGCCACCTGCAGCGTTACTTATAACGGCTTTGATGTCAGCTACCATCAGGGCACCGTTGACTGGGACGCCGTTAAAAATTCCGGCATTGATTTTGTCATGATTCGCTGCGGCATTGGCAGCGAATACGACGGCGTGGGCGAAAACAAACAGGATGACGCCCAGTGGTACCGCAACGTAAGCGAGTGTGAACGGCTTGGCATCCCCTATGGCGTGTACCTTTACTCTTACGCTGAAAATACCGATATGGCCGCCAGTGAGGCCCGCCATACCCTGAGCCTTTTGAGCGGGCACAACCCCACCCTGCCGGTATTTCTGGACATTGAACACACCCGTGACGGCAACCCCATCGCCAGCAACTCTACTTACGGCGATATTGCCCAGACCTGGTGCAACATGGTTTCCAACGCCGGCTACCGCGTGGGCATTTACTCTTACTATTATTTCTTCCAGAATTACCTGACGGACTCTCGGTTCAGCAATTCCGGATGGTACAAGTGGATGGCCGACTACCGTTCCGGCGTAAGCTATGACGGCAGCAGCTGCAACATGTGGCAGTACAGCAACAAAGGTACGGTTCCCGGTGTGAATGCCAATGTTGACCTGAATTACTGGTTTGGCGAGTATCCCGGCAATAACAACAACTACACCGGCTGGCGCAGCGAGAACGGCCGCGATTACTGGTATGAGAACGGCGTAAAGCAGGGCACCACAGGCCGCGGCAAGGAAATTTACGATTCCGGCAGCAACGCCTGGTACTGGCTGGATGCCAACCAGGGCGGTGCCAAGGCCGTGAATAAAGACGTTTATCAGGAATCCAACGGCGGCAAATGGGTGCGCTATGATGCCAACGGCCACATGGTAAAAGGTGAGGACTGCCAGAACGGTAAGTGGTACTATTTTGAGCCGGTCACCGGTGCCATGATCAAAGGCCCCTGGACCCTGCCGGATGGCCGCAAGGTGTACTATGACCCCAAGACCGGTATTATGCAGTATGGTTCCGTTGCGGTAAACAACCAGCTGTACTACTTCGACCCCGTTTACGGCAAAATGACCAGCGGCACGCCGGGCAACTTCTGGTACACGATTGATGGCAAGAGCTACTGGTACGAAAACTGGGTGCGCCAGGGCTGGCAGCCCAGCAACGCCAACTACCGCGGCAAAGAGATCTATGACCCCGCCAGCGGTGCCTGGTACTGGCTGGACAGCGTGCAGCAGGGTGCCAAAGCCGTAAGCAAGGAAGTATACCAGGATTCCAACGGCGGCAAGTGGGTGCGGTATGACGCCAACGGCGCTATGATCAAAGGCTGGTACGCCCAGGATGGCAAGCGCTGGTATTACGACCTGAACACCGGTGCCATGTACAAGGGCTGGAGCACCATTGATGGTCAAACCTATCACTTTGATGAAACCACCGGCGTACTGATCCAGTGATATACACAGGCAAAACCACATAAAGAAAAATCAGCGCCCGTACCGGATCCTTACAGTCCGGTGCGGGCGCTGCTGCATATCAGGATTATTATTTCTTTATTCTTCGTCTGTCCGCTTTTCGCGGCCCACTTTTGTGGCAACGCCGTGGCGCAGGCGGCTGAGAGTGACCGGGGTAATGCCCAAAAACGATGCAATATAGCGGTTATTGACCATATCTATCATGCCGGGATACTCCTTGCAGAACCATTCGAACCGCTCGGTCGCGTCCCCCTGGCTCAGGCTCACGGCGCGGGACTGATAGATCATGCCCCACTTGACGATCTGCTCCTGATAGACGCGGATCACCTCCGGCTCATCTTTCATGTTCTGCAACACATAATCAATGGGCAGCAAAATCAGGGTTGATGGAACCATTGCCTGGTCCGTGCTGATATGGCAGCCGGTCAGGTCCATGTTGGAAAGCACCACATCGCCGCGGTTCATGGTAAAGCCCAGGGTTTTCTCTTTGCCCTCACTATCCAAGGTAACGCAGCGCATCATGCCTTCGATCAAAAACGGCAACATGGTCTGGCGTTCCCCTTTTTGCAGCGTTACCGCCTGGGATACCGCCTCCAGCTTATCCAACAGTTCTTCGGAATGGACCCCAAGATCTTCCCGGTAGAACTGCCGGATATCAACATTCCGTGCTTTCTCCATGTGTGTTTCTCCCCTTCAGGCATATCTTTTTTTGTCTCTTCGCATCCGGGGCACACAGCCAGCCCGCAACTTGCTGGCAGTGTTACCCCCCCCCATAAATAATATGTGTTCCTGTTTTATTCGTTTTTGTTCATAGCCAACATATTCGGTATTATAACACATATGACTTCCGCATTTCATTATCATATGTTAACATTGAATTTTTTTTCTTCATTATTTCCATTTTGCACAAAAAAGAGGCCCAAAAACTGTCTTTTTTCGACAGTTCCGGGCCTCTTTACTTTATTTGAGTGCTTAGTCAACGATCAAGCTCTTACCGGTCATCTCCGAGGGTACCGGCAGGCCGATATAAGGCAGCATGGTGGGGGCAATAT
>VOFJ01002303.1_pt1 | contig 37525 bp, 28 predicted proteins | sample 5384081 | NCBI WGS metagenome assembly VOFJ01 (sample SAMN12384729, study PRJNA508395) | human gut metagenome | isolation source: healthy gut I | host: Homo sapiens
CCGGATATTGCAACACTGGAGCAGAACAGCGTAGATCAACAAGACGAAAGCCGCTTTGGCCGAATATTTCGGGGTGTCGCGCCCTTCGCTCGAACGGGAGATGACCCGTATGCAGCAGGAGGGGCTCATCGTCGCCGAACGCCGCAGGATAACGATCTCCGACAAACGGAAATTAGCTCAACTTCTTCATTGTATATTCACTTTAGTCCTTATAAATTTGAATACCTAAAATATCGGAGTATGGAATAAGTCCGATTTTTCATTAGTCTGCGAGACCGGAAAAATGTTCCGACCCCATACTCTTTACATCAGAATCCGGATAGTTCGTTGCATGGACAGCCGAAAACATCTTGCATCCGAAGGTTTTATTCCTTATTTTTGTCATAAGGAACACCCCTTGAAGGTATTGTCTGCAAGAGCCATCATCCCAAACTGTTCGTATATATTAAGCTAAAATTTTCGATCCCATGAGAATCTCCCGCCTCTTTTCTTTTTTGAGCGCCATGTTATTGCTCACCGCTCCGGCCTCAAAAGCCGGAAAACCTGCACAAACCGGACGGTCGGCACTGGCTTGTCCAACGTGCTGCCAGACATGTTGTACGCCTGAGTTGTCGAAATTGCCCCGGGAGGTTTTCTCTGGCGTCCGGGGACCGTTCCATGTGCAGGGTATCGCAGTAGACCTCAAAAACGGCTACATGTATTTTTCGTTCACCACCGAACTGCTCAAAACGGACCTGCAAGGCAAGCTGATCGGCAGCGTAAAGGGCATGACGGGCCATCTGGGCTGCCTGACGGTCAATCCTGAAGACGGCCGGGTGTACGGTTCGCTGGAGTACAAGAACGATGAAATCGGTCGCGGCATCCTGCGCCAGCTCAACAAAGAAGGCAATGGGGAAAATCCATCGGACGCCTTTTACGTGGCGATCTTCGATGTCGATAAGATTACGCGGCCCGATATGGATGCGGAAACAGACGGCGTGATGACGGCCGTTTACCTTAAAGAGGTCGTGGACGATTATTATGGAACGGCCGTCAACGGCGGCCGCGAGGTGAAACACCGTCTGGGCTGCTCGGGCATCGACGGCATCTCGTTCGGACCCGCATTCGGCGCACCGAAAGGGAGCAAACCCCACCTCAATGTCGCCTACGGCATTTACGGCGACACGACCCGTAGCGACAACGACTACCAGGTGATCCTGAATTACGATCCCGAGACCTGGAAACAATACGAACAGACGCTCACGCAACAGGCTCCGCACCGGAGCGGCCCGGCGGCTCCCGACCATAAATATTTCGTTCGCACGGGCAATACCTCTTACGGCATCCAAAACCTCGCTTACGACTGTGCGTCCGGAAACTGGTACGCCGCCGTATACCGGGGCAAAAAAAGCCAATATCCGAACTATTCGCTCTTCGTGATCGACGGTTCGAAAGCCCCCCGGAAAGAGACGCTCGCCGGATTCGACACCCCGGTCGAAGGCGAAGTGCTTTCATTGGGTGCAGGAAGGTGAAAAACGACCCCGCCAGCGGCATCCGGGGCTGGCAGTTCGAATGGGGGACCACGGGCCTGTGTCCGATCGGAGGCGGCTATTTCTACATTTCACACCAGGACGGCGGCCCCGGCGGCAAACTGCAGAGCAGCACGGTGCACCTCTACCAATGGACGGGCGACTCCAAAGAACCGTTCCGGCTGGTGGAATAATCCAGCGCCCCCCTATATACGAGCTACCATCCATCACACCGGACTGTAAAGAGACAACCGAAAGCATGACAATCGAGGAAAAAGGGAAGCCGGTCAGCGATGCAGACCGGCAAATGTTAAACGCCCGGGTCGAACAGGCAGGCGAACTGTTCGGCAGCGGCTACAATTGTTCGCAATCGGTAGTCGCCGCTTTTGCCGACCTGTACGGCGTGGAACGCGAGTTGGCGCTGAGAATGTCCGCCCCGTTCGGCGGAGGTATCGGTCGTATGCGCGAAACCTGCGGTGCTGCATGCGGACTTTTCATGCTGGCCGGACTCGAAAACGGATCGACCGAGGCGGGCGACAGAAAAGGTAAGGGCAACAATTACAAACTGGTACAGGAACTGGCCGCCGAATTCCGGCGGCGCAACGGTTCCTGCGTCTGCCGCGAACTGCTGGGCATCACGACAGGCGCTCCGCTCTCCCCTACTCCCGAAGCACGAACGGAAAACTACTATAAAAAACGTCCCTGTCCGGAAATCGTCCGCGAAGCGGCAGCCATCTACTGCGACCACCTTTGCGGGGTATCGTTCCGAGGTGACGACGGAGACGAAAACGCAGACGGGAGCGGAAAAGGGAATCGGGACGAGAACGGATAACAGTACCTGAATACCGGCAACCGGTTATACGGCAAGGGGCATTCCCGTCAAAGGAATTCGAGCGCCGCACCCTCGGGCGTGACGACGACCGACACCCGGCGCCCCATATAGAGGCTCATATTCGGACTGGCGTGCCCGGCGGGAAAGCCGAAAATTACAGGTACCCCCAAAGATGCCGTATAGGCGTTGATCAATGCCTCGGCATCCGCACCCCACTCCTTCTCGAACTTCATTTTGTTGAAATATCCGACCACGACGGCTTTGGCTCGCGCAAGCTTGCCGCTGCGCTTCAGGTTCTGCATCATCCGGTCTATATGGTAGATATTTTCCCCTACATCCTCGATAAAAAGCACCGAGGGTTCGTCCATATCGTTATCCAGGTCGGTACCGTTCAGCGCATAAATCAGCGACAGATTGCCGCCGACCAGCCGTCCTTCGGCCCGGCCCGGCCGGTTATAAGCATGCGGCGACGTACGGTAACCGCCGATCTCCCCGAACAGGGCGTCCCGCAACGAAAGTGCGGAGGTATCGGTCTTCAGGGTATCGGTTCGGAACAGGACGGGCATTGTGCCGTGGATCGATTCCACACCGATCTTCCGCAGCGCCTGATGCAAGACCGTCACATCGCTGAACCCGGCCAGCCATTTCGGATGTTTCCGGAGCACTTTCAGGTCGAGATGGTCCAGCGTGCGTACCGCACCGTAGCCCCCTTTGTAGAAAATCACTGCCCGGACGGAGGGATCATCGAGTGCCCGCTGCAAATCACCGGCACGCTCCCGGTCGGTTCCGGCAAACCAACCGCTGTCCCGGCTGAAAAGGTGTTCGCCCAATTTGACCGTCAATCCCCACGAAGCGATCGTACGGATAAACGACGTATCGACCTTTTTCGGCAATTTGGACGACACGGCTACGACGGACACCGTATCACCGGGCCGCAGGAACGGCGGGCGCAGGTAGGAGTGATGCTCCGGTTGTCGGGACACATCGGCGCCGGCACGCGGCGTTCCCTGGAAAAAAAGCAGAAAAAGGCCGGAAAGCAGCAACCCTCCGGCATATCGGCGGCAATTCATATCGTTTGGCTGTAATTTAGTATAATCGGGTTGCAAAGGTACGAATAATCCGGCACAAGGATATACGGTATCACAGAGACGGGCAGAATTTGGAAAAGTGTCGAAAAAATGTCAATTTTATCTTCCGATTCGGGAAAACCCGGTATCTCCCGCAAAATTCACCTGACATGAAAAAGATTCCAGCCCTTTCCATATCGCTGGCCGCAGTATTATTAACACTCTCCGCACTCCCGGGGTTCCGCACGCCGGTCGGTGCTGCACCACCCGCAACACCGGGCGCCCCATCGCAACCTGCCGCAGGCAAGACGGTCGTGCTGACTTTCGACGATGCCGCCGCCAGCCACCGGACCGTAGTCGCACCGCTCCTGAAAAAGTACGGTCTCGGGGGTACATTCTTCGTCTGCGAATTCCGCGGATTCGAAAACAAGGAACACTACATGAGCTGGGAACAAATCCGGGAATTGTCGGAAATGGGTTTCGAAATCGGCAACCATACCCGCTCCCATCCGGCCATGAGCAAGCTCGACCGTGAACAAATAGAGGAACAAATCCGCTACATCGAGGATAAATGCGCGCAATACGGCATTCCCCATCCGACGACGTTCGCCTATCCGGGCTACGACACCAGCGCGGAAGGCATTGCCCTACTCCGGGAACGGGGTTACCGCTATGCGCGTCACGGCGGCGACCGGCCTTACCTGCGGGACATATCCGACCCGATGATGGTCCCGAGCTACTCGATCAACCACAAAACCGGGCACACGCTGGCCTATGTCCGCCAAGCAGTCGAAGCTTGTCCGGAGGGGGGCGCAGTAGTTCTCTGCCTGCACGGGGTGCCCGATCTCGCACACGATTTCGTCAGCACGTCGCCCAAAGAGTTCCGGAAGATCCTGAAATACCTGAAAAAGCAACATTGCCGGGTTATTCCGCTCCGGGACCTGCAATGAACGGCAAAAATCACAAAACGGAGGAACAGATACGCAAAAAATGGGCGACACAATCCTGACAACCTGACAATTATCCTCTGTCGCACGGATTTATTCCGTGAAGTTCTTGAAAATTCCGATTTTATTTCCCAAATTTGCACCCGGAATTCAAACAGGAATCTCCGCCTCAATAGCTCAGTTGGTAGAGCATTTCATTCGTAATGAAAAGGTCGCCGGTCCGAGTCCGGCTTGAGGCTCAGGGAAAAGCACCTGCAAAAGCAGGTGCTTTTTTCATATCCGCGCCTTTCCCACCGCCGGTCAACGAACGGTACTTCCCGGAATATTTTAACGGCTTAACGGCTCTTTACTACCTGCCCTTTTCCGCCCCCCGACGGAGAGCCGCGGAAACAGTTTCCTGAACCGGATCAGGTACAGGGTAATATTGCTGCCTGCGATCACAAAAGTGACAGCCGTCACGATCATGACCAACCCTATGCTCTCACGGAGGGTCAGCATCTCCCCGAATACGGTCACCCCAAAGAATATGGCCGTCACAGGTTCCAGTGCTCCCAGAATGGCCGTGGGTGTGGAACCGATATACTGGATGGCACTGGTCGTACACAGGAACGACACGGCAGTCGGGAAAACGGCCAGGGCCAGTAAATTTCCCCACAAATACCATTGGTCCGGCACGCATAAATTACCAGACATACCCAGACGGACGACAAACAGCGACAATCCGAACAACAGCACGTAGAAAGTTACCTGAAGAGTCGCCATATCTTTCAGTGCCGACTGGTTGATGCCGACGAGGTAGATGGCATACGAAAGCGCCGAAACCATGACCAGCATCGTCCCGACAAGGCTGAGCGCAGCCCCGTCCCCGCCTTTATACAGCAAACCGATCCCGCCCAACGCCAGCACAATGCACAAGAGGGTCTGCGGGGTCAATTTTTCCTTGAAAACAACCGCCATAATCAGTGCGACCATAATCGGATAAACGAACAGCAACGTCGATGCGATACCGGCCTCCATATAATTGTAACTCTGGAACAAGGTCAGGGAAGAGAGGGCCACCAACAGGCCCATCACAACCAGCGGCAGCACTTCCCTTCGCCGGAGGGTAAAGTGCCGTCCCCTCGCCCTGATCATAACGCCGAGAATGGGAATGGCGAACAAATACCTGAAAAAGAGCACGGAATCGGGATTCATCCCCGCTTTGTAAAGCGGCAGGGCAAACAAGGGATTCATCCCGTAGGTCGCAGCTGCGACAGCTCCCAGAATATAGCCTTTGGCTTTCATGTTCATGACCCGGAATTTTCCCGCAAAGATAGCATCTTAAGGCCCGAATCGCTCCGGCATTCACACGAAAAGGGGGGGCGCCCGATATGCGTACGACGAGGATGCATACAGCAAAACCAATCCGCCCCTGTCCGGCCGGACGACATCCGGAATGCCGGGAACGAAACGCCCGTGCCTTTATCCCCGCGATTATTTGGCCGCCACCTGCAATCGGGTACATTTCTTGCATTATCCTCACATAAAACAACCCGTTAAATCCCAACACCATGAGCAAATCTGTTTCCCGACTCACTAACCTGCTCCTGTCGAGCAACGGTTCGGACATCGCATTGTTGTTGCTGCGTATCTTCGTGGGCATTATGATGCTGACGCACGGCGTAGCCAAAATAGAAAATTTCAGCGCGCTGAAAGCGAATTTTCCCGATCCGGTCGGGTTGGGCGCGGGCTTTTCACTATTGCTGATCACCTGCGCCGAAGTGGGCTGTTCCCTGCTGGTGATCGTAGGCCTGGTTACCCGGCTGGCGGTTATCCCGCTGATTGTCGGGATGTGCGTGGCCGCCTTCCTCACCTTTCCCGGCTTCACGATGGCTGCCTCGGAACTCGCGCTGCTGTACCTGAGTATCTACATCACGCTGCTGATCGCCGGACCGGGCGAATATTCGCTCGACGAATTGCTTCGCATGACGTTACGCCGCAAAAACAGTAATTAAAATCTTTTATTATATTTGCGGGGTAACCTTATCGTGTAAAAGCAAACATCTATGTGTGGAATCGTCGGGATGTTTGACATCTCTTCCGACGCGGAGAGTTTCAGACCCCAAGTACTGAAAATGGCCCGGAAAATCCGCCACCGGGGCCCCGACTGGTCGGGCATTTATTGCGGAACAAACACAATCCTCGCCCACGAACGACTCTCGATCGTAGATCCCGAATCGGGAGGACAACCCCTCAAAAGCAAAGACGGAAAACTGATTCTGGCCGTCAACGGAGAGATTTACAACCACCGGCAATTGCGCGAGCAGCTTGCAGGCGAGTATGAATTCCTGACCGGCTCGGACTGCGAGGTAATCCTTGCATTGTACCGCAAAAAGGGGATCAATTTTCTGGAAGAGCTGAACGGTATCTTCGCATTCGCACTGTATGACAGCGAAAAGGATCTTTACCTGGTGGCCCGTGACCACATGGGGGATCATCCCGCTCTACATGGGCTGGGACGAACGGAACCATTTTTACGTCGCCTCGGAACTCAAAGCGCTCGAAGGGATATGCAAAGTGATCGATCCGTTCCTGCCGGGGCACTATCTCTGCAGTACGGACAAGAAAATGACCCGGTGGTATACGCGCGACTGGATGCAGTACGATGCAGTGAAAAACAACGGCGCCGACATCGAACAGCTACGCGAGGGGCTGGAAGAGGCCGTACGCCGCCAATTGATGTCGGACGTTCCGTACGGAGTGCTCCTTTCGGGCGGACTCGATTCGTCGGTCATTTCGGCCATAGCGAAGAAATTCGCCGCCAAGCGTATCGAAACGGACGGACGCAGCGATGCGTGGTGGCCGCAGCTACACTCGTTCGCCGTAGGACTCAAAGGTGCACCCGACCTGGCCGCAGCTCGTAAAGTAGCCGACCACATCGGCACCGTGCACCACGAAATCCACTACACGATCCAGGAGGGCCTGGATGCGCTGCGGGATGTCATCTATTACCTCGAGACCTACGATGTGACCACCGTGCGGGCTTCTACGCCGATGTACCTGCTCTCCCGCGTAATCAAGTCGATGGGTATCAAAATGGTCCTTTCCGGCGAAGGAGCCGACGAGCTTTTCGGCGGTTACCTCTATTTCCACAAAGCGCCCGATGCACGCGCCTTCCACGAAGAGACCGTGCGCAAATTGGGCAAACTGCACCTGTACGACTGCCTGCGGGCGAACAAGGCACTGGCGGCCTGGGGCGTGGAAGGGCGCGTACCGTTCCTCGACAAAGAGTTCATGGATATCGCCATGCGTATCAATCCCGAAGCGAAAATGGCCAAGGACGGCCGCATGGAAAAATGGATCGTCCGCAAAGCGTTCGAGGACCTGCTGCCCGAAAGCGTGGTATGGCGCCAGAAGGAGCAGTTCTCCGACGGAGTGGGCTACGGTTGGATCGACTCGCTGAAAAAAGTCACCTCGGAGGCTGTCTCGGACGAACAGATGAGCCATGCCGCCGAGCGCTTCCCGATCAACCCGCCGATGAACAAGGAAGAGTATTATTACCGTTCGATCTACGAGGAGCACTTCCCCTCGCAATCGGCCGCCCGCTGCGTGCCGTCGGTGCCTTCCGTCGCCTGCAGCACCGCCGAGGCACTGGCCTGGGACGCTTCGTTCCGGAACCTGAACGATCCCTCGGGCCGGGCGGTTAAACATGTACATAACCAAAGTTTGTAAAACAACCGGCAATGAGAACAACAGGATTTCTGCTCGGCATGCTCTTATGCGGCACCACTTTGTTCGGGCAGCAGAAAGATTGGGCGGGTTTCGATCGTTACCGCGAAGCGAACCGCACCGCGAAGCAAGGCACTGAAGCCGTCTTCATGGGCAATTCGATCACCGAAGGATGGGCGAGGATGCGCCCCGGTTTTTTCGCGGACAACGGCTACATCGGCCGGGGCATCAGCGGCCAGACCTCGGCGGAGATGCTCGCGCGCTTTCGTCCGGACGTCATCGAACTGGCCCCGAAGGCGGTCGTGATTCTGGCCGGAACGAACGATATCGCACAGAACAACGGCCCGATCGAACTCGAAAACGTGATGGACAATATCGCCTCGATGTGTGAACTGGCCCGGTTGCACAACATCCGGGTACTCCTCTGTTCGGTACTCCCCGCCGCCGCATTCCCGTGGCGCGAAGGAATCGAACCTGCCGATTCGATCATCCGGCTCAATGCGATGATCGAAGCTTATGCCCGCGAAAACGGCATCGAATACGTCGATTACCACTCCCGGATGAAGGACGGCCGAAACGGATTGCCGCCCGAATACTCGAAAGACGGCGTCCACCCCAATCCGGAAGGATACCGGGTCATGGAAGGAATTATCGCTTCGTACCTCAGATGATTATCCCTAAAAAGCCGCTGCAAAACAGCGGCTTTTTTAATATTTTTAGGTATCTTTGGTTAAACCCGGCAAGGAGCGGCAACGACGGATCCGCCCGGCCGGGGAAATCGGCTTTATTCTTAATTCCTACTGTTATGAAACCCGCACGCTTGTTCGGAATGCTCCTGGCAGGAGTATTCGCCGCATTCACCTTTTCCCCTGCTTCAGCCCTGGAACTGACCGGCACACGCCGCATCTGGGACCAAGCTCCGCACTCGGCGTTCACCGGACTGATCGACTACGAGGGCAAACTCTACTGCTGTTTCCGCGAAGCGAAAAGCCATGTCCCGCAACTCACGGGCGAAGATGGCAAGATCCGCATCCTGGTCTCCGACACCGGAGAAGCATGGGAACCGTTCGCACTGGTCGAATCGCAGGGCACCGACCTGCGCGACCCGCAACTGAGCAGGACGCCCGACGGGCGGCTGATGCTGCTGATGGGCGGCAGCCGCTATGAGAACGGACAATTCCTCGGGGGAATTTCGCATGTATCGTTCCTCGATTCGAGGAGCAGAACTTTTTCCGCCCCGATACCGATCGAGGTGGACAAAACGCTCTTCCCGAATAAAATCTGGCTTTGGAAAATCACCTGGCACGGCCCGGAAGGTTACGCGACGATCTACGAAAACGACCGTCTGTCATTGGTAAAAACGTCGGACGGATTGCATTACGATCTCGTTACCAGGCTGCGCTGCGACAGCATGCCGAACGAAACGGCGCTGCTGTTCGGCCCCAACGACGAACTCTACCTGCTCGTCCGGCGAGAAATAGGCGGTGCCACGGGCGTGTGGGGAGAAAGCCGTCCTCCATATACGGAATGGGAATGGAACGACCTGGGCATCCGCCTCGGCGGCCCTAACCTGTGCGCACTGCCCGACGGAAGCATCCTGATCGGCTCACGGGAGGTGCAAAAGGAACCCCATTGCGGCCTGTACGGGCTGGATGGATCGAAACGCGCCGAACTGCTCCTGCGGCTGCCCAGCGGCGGCGACTGCAGTTATCCGGGTTTTGTTGTCCGCGGTAACACGCTTTGGATCTCTTACTACTCGTCGCACGAAGGACACGCTGCGATCTACCCCGCTACAGTGCGGCTGGACCGGTAACTGCCGGTATACTTTTCCAAAAACAAAATAAGGCAAAACCGAACTTCCCGGCCCCGCACCCGAGAGAAACGCCAAAAAGACACCTGGGAAATACCCGAAACAACCTACCCGAGACACAACATCAAACTGTACACACAGCACCATAGAATATCAGGAAACACCCGGAAGGGACCTCCGGAAGAATCTATACGTCTGCGGGACGGATTATCGCCCGGTTTTTGCGGCCGTCTACAAAGATGTAAAGCGGCTCCGGAAAACGCACATGGCGGACATACGCACTTTCGTACAGGGCGGGCTGCGTATCGAGCTGTGCGATATCGAAGCGGCCGTCCCCCTGGAACGGATTGATCGTCAGGTAACCTACCCCGAACGAGGTGAGGTTCTGGAAAAAGTGCGTGCCTTGGCTCGGTTCGACACGGAAATTATCCAGCCCGCACTCGACGATCACTTTCGCCTCTGAAATATGCGGCCACTTGACCGGTACGCCGAGCCACGGATCGCTCGATCCCCAACGGCCCGGACCGACCAGCACATAGGAGCGTTTCTGGTCGCGCAACTCCGTATTGAGCCGGTTCACCTCGTCGGCCATTTGTTGCGTATGGGCGGTATCGAACCTGTCGGGGCGGATGTAGACCACGTCGGTAACCCCTTCGATCGCACCTAGCCCCAGCGCGCTCTCGGCATAGATGAGCGCACCGGAGGTATCCACCTGATCCCAGTCGAGCGAACGGTTCGACGGACTGTCCACGATCGGACGGATCTGGAGCATATCGAACACCTTGTCCTCCCCGTACGGCACATCCATATTGACGGCAAATTCGATCTCGACCGGACAGCGCAACTCCCGTTCGCCGAGGGCGAGCATATCGCTCAGAATCCCGGCCAGCGGCATCGTATCGTATTTCAGGATTTGCGAAAAAGTGACGATCTTGCGCCCCTCTTCGAAATTGCTGTCCGAAATACGCTGGTTTTGCATGTCCCAGGTCGAAGCCACATAGCGCATGTTGCGGAAATGTTTGGCTTTGTTGATTTCGAAACGCTGCAGGTTCACCGCATCGTCGAGCGACGTCTTGAACTCCTCGGGACGCAGGTTCAACGCATACATCTCGCGCTGGGTATCCCGCAACGCCAGTTCGGTCGTCGAAAGCTGCAGCACATTGCGCGGGTAACGCGGTGAAAAACGCAGTGTTAATCCGCCTTCGACCACCAGTTTGCCCAATCCGAAAGCCAGATTCACGATCCCGTCCTGCGGCTGCTCGTCGCCGATCGGGTAAAAATTCAGCGAGCGCGCCACGCCGGAGATGGTCGGGAAGAAATAACCGCTGTCCTCGGTACCGCAGACATCCTGGATCACCACAGCCATTTTTTCCTCGCTCAGCAGGTTCGAACTGGCCTGGATATAGGCCCGGCTCGCCGCGAAATAGACCGACGCATAGACGCTCTTGACCGCTTTGCCCAACAGGCGCAACATCTGGTCTTCATTGTCCGTCTTGGGAATCATATAGGTCGAGTAGATACCGGCGAAGGGCTGGTAATGCGAATCCTCCAGTTTCGAGCTCGACCGAATCGCCAACGGCCCGGAAACGGTGCGGATGTAAGCCCGCAGATCGTTCACGAGCGTTTCCGGCAACCGCGAGCTGACGAATTCCGAGAGAATCTCCTCATCGCCCACGTCGGCATTGATCACATACATCAGCCCGTTGTCCCGGACGAACTGGTCGAAATAGTCGGTGGCCACGACCACCGTGCGGGGCAGCATCACTTTGACTCCCTCGTATTTATCGTAGAGGTCGTAACGCTGCAGCATATTGTTGATGAAGGCCAATCCTCGGGCCTTTCCCCCCAGCGACCCCTCACCGATACGGGCAAACCAGATGTAGCGGTTATAGGTCTGCGCGTCGAAATGCGCGACCACGCCGTGCCCCTGTACGATGCGGTATTCGGTAATCGCTTTGGCAATGAACTCGCGGAGCCCGTCCACCGTCGGAAAATGGCTCTCGGAAACGGATTTGAACATACCCGCCAGCCGGAACAATCCCCGTGAATACATCCACTTCGACAGTCGGTTCCGGGAGGTGTAATAGAGCAACACCTCTTCGGGAATCTCCTGCACGAGCCGCTGCATATCACGCAGGTCGCGCGCACGGCCGATCACCTCGCCGCTGCCGGGATCGCGGAATACGAAATCGCCGAAGGCGAACTCCTCGCTGATGTAGTCGCTCAGCTCGATCAACAGCGTTTTCGAATACTTGACGACAAATCCCACACCCAGTTCCTCAGCCGTCTTGCGCATGCTCTCCTGGGAGGATTGCAACAGGAAAGGCATGTGCGGATCGTCGCTCTTGATCAGCCGGCACAGGTCGATCCCCGCATCGAGTTTCTCGCTGTCCGCAGGATCGTTCTTGTGCAGCACGAACCCCACATCGGAGATTACGCCCAGCAGGTTACGCTTGTAACGCTCGTAAAGCATCACCGCCTCTTCGTAATTGGTCGCCAGCAGGATTTTGGGACGCCCGCGCTTGCGCAGCATCTGTTGCTGCTCGTTGAGCGCCTCTTTGAGAAACTCAGCGCTCTGCTGCAGCACCAGCTTATAAATTGCGGGCAGGTAGGTCGAGTAATAACGGATCGAATCTTCGACCAGCAGGATCGACTGCACGCCCACCCCAAGAATATCGTCGTCGGCGTTCATCCGGTCCTCGATCAGCTTGACGATCGCCAGGATCAGGTCGGCGTTGCCGTGCCAGCTGAAGATATAGTCGATCGCAGAACGGTCTTCACCCTCTATGCGGCGGTAAATATCCTTCGAGAAGTTGGTCAGCAGCACGAAAGGAATTTCGGGATGCAGCGCCTTGAGTTGTTTAGAGAAGTGGAATACGTCGAGATCCCCAACGTTGAACATACTGATAACCAGGTCAAAATCATTTTCACCCTGCAACAACTCCAGCGCCTCGGTCGAACTGCTCACCCGCGTGAACGACGGCGGGTTGCTCAGGTTCAGCTCCATATACTCGTGGTTGAGCTGCACCTCCAGGCGCCCGTCCTCTTCGAGGGTATAGGCATCATAGCTGCTGCAGATCAGCAAAATCCTGCGGATGCGCCGGCGCATCAGGTTACGGTAGTCGGTTTTGGCGAGCCTGCGCGCGCCGGATGGGATCGTTTTTTGTGCCATGTCGGATAAGGCTTTCCTACAAAACTACACAAAATCCGGTACTTCCGTCCTCCGGAGCCGCCGATTTTTCACATTAGCGGAACACCAGCCGGAACCGCGTCTCCCGGGGCGTCGAATGCTGCAACTTGAGGCTGCCGCGGTGCAGGCGCATGATCTGCCGCGAAACGCTCAGGCCGATGCCCGATCCATGCTCCTTCGTGGTAAAGAAGGGTACGAAAATATGGTGGGACACCTCTTCCGAAATCGGTTCGCCGTTGTTGGCCACATCGACGATCACATGCTCCTCGTCGTTGCAGAAAGCCGAAAGCGCGATCACACCTCCTTCGCGGGTACCGATCGCACCGGCGGCATTTTTCAACAGGTTCAGGATCACCTGCGTAATTTGGTTGCCATCGGCATAGAGGATCAAATCTTCGGGCTCGACGCGGATATCGACACGAATGTGCTGCTCTTCGATCTGGCGACTGACCAGCATCACGATCCGCTCGAGGAATTTGCGCACGTCGAGCAGTTCCATCTCCGGCGCGGGAATCCGGGTAAAGCTACGGTAAGACTCGACGAATGAAATCAGGCTTTTGCTGGTCGCATGAATCGCTTCGAGACCGCGATAGGTGTCGTCATCGCGGTTGCCGTGCAGCCTGAGGAGCGTATCGCTGAGCGACATCACCGGCGTAACGGCGTTCATAATCTCGTGGGTCAGCACGCGCGTCAGTCGTATCCACGACTCCAACTCCTTATCGTCCAGCTCACGGTCGATGTCGTTCACGGCAATGATACGCAGCCTCGTGCCCCGGATCGTCACCTCAGAAGCCTGCAACGCCAAATTGACCTCTCCCCGCTCGTGATGCAGCGTCACACGCGTTCCTTCGCCAACTTCGAGCGCCCGGAACTTTTCGGTCAGCCCCTCCTCAACCCGGTCGAGCTGGCTCAGGTGCGTAAAAACCGACAACCCCAGCAAACGCAACGCCTCGGAATTGGTCTGCATGACGCTGCCCCGTTCGTTCACGACCACAATGCCGGTAATGATCCGTTCGAGGATCAGCTCATAATATTTCTCGCGCTCGATCGTCTCGTTCTTGGCCTTGACCAGCAACTCCTTGATCCGGTTGAGCGACCGGTTGAACAGGTCGTCCGAAAGCAAACTGCCGTAACGGGTGAACTGAAAGGCATAGTCGTTGTTTTCGATCGCATTGAACATAAACGTGATCTTGCGCGTATTGGACCGGTAGAGCCGGAAAACACCGCCTAACAACAAACAGGCGACGGCTGCCGTCAGGATTCCGTAAAACCAGAGATCGTGGATAATCAGCAAAGGTTGCCCCCACCGTCGCCGCAATCAGCAACAGCAGCACCAACGCCAGCTTCGAGGCCACTCCCCTGAACATCCCTAAAGATTGTATTTTTTGATTTTGTTATAAAAGTGTCTGCCGTGTAATCCCGAGTTGTACGGCCACCTGCGACAGATTGCCCTTGTGCTGGTCCATCGCCCGGCGGATCAGCGAGGATTCCATCTCCTCGAGCGTCGTGACGCCGCCCGGCATAACCGTTTCGTCGCGCTGCGCCAATACGAAATCGGCAGCTTGCAACCGCTCCCCTTCGCACAGAATCACCGCTTTCTCCACTGCATGCTGCAATTCGCGGATATTTCCGTACCAGGGATAGGCGCCCAGCTTCTCGGCCGCAGTCCTGTCGATCGCGGTAATGTTCTTGCCGTACCGCGCGGCATATTGTGACAGGAAACGTTCAGCCAGCGGCAGGATGTCCTCCGGGCGGTCGCGTAGCGGCGGCAGCGTCACATGGATCGTATTGATCCTGTAAAAAAGGTCTTCACGGAAAGAGCCGGACGCGACCATTTCCGGCAGGTTACGGTTCGTCGCGCAAATCAGCCGGATATCGACCGGCACCGGCGTATTGCTGCCCACGCGCGTCACGGTACGGCTCTGGATGACCGACAACAATTTGGACTGCAAATGGTACGGCAGGTTGCCGATCTCGTCGAGAAAGAGCGTCCCGCCCGAGGCCACTTCGAATTTGCCGGCCCGGTCGCTGCGGGCATCCGTAAAAGCCCCCTTGACATGGCCGAACAACTCGCTCTCGAAAAGCGTCTCGGTCAGGGCCCCCATATCGACGCTCACCAGCGACTCGTCCCGCCGCGCGGAAAGCGCATGGATCTCCCGCGCCAGCATATCCTTGCCCGTGCCGTTTTCCCCCGCAATCAGGATCGTGGCATCGGTAGGCGCCACCTTTTCAATCATCTGCCTGAGGGTCCGCATAGCCTCGGAATCACCCCAGAACATCGACGCCTCGCTGCGGAATTCACGCTTAATCTCGCGCAACTGCTTAACTTCCTGCTTCGAAATGCTCAGGTTATAGGCCGCCTGCAACGTGGCGATCAGTTTCGAATTATCCCAGGGCTTCACAACGAAATCGACCGCCCCCTTTTTGATCGCCTTGACGGCCAGATCGATGTCGGCATAGGCTGTAAAAAGCACCACCTGCGAGGCAGGAGACTCTTTCTTCACTTCGGAAAGCCAGTAAAGCCCTTCGTTGCCGTTGTTGATACCGGCCGAAAAGTTCATATCGAGCAGCACCACGTCGAATTTTTCCGAACGGAGCGTCGAAACCAGCGCGGTCGGCGCCGGAAGCGTCACCACCCTGTTGAAATAATTGCCCAGCAAGAGTTTCAACGCCGTGAGGATCTTTTTTTTTTTTGTTGTCATCCACGATCAATATACTGCCCGCCTTACCCGTCATTTCATTGTCTCCTTAAAACTACCGGTCCTGTCGCGCCGACATTCCGGCGAATATCAAATCAAATATACCTAAAAAATCATCTGCGAAAACAAGCGCACAACCTTTATCCTCCATTTACAAAACGCAGGTTCGTCTAAAAATTATACAAGAGTGTCAAATTTATTGACACTCACCCGCACCAACCAAACAACTAATATCCTATACAACAAATACTTAATCCACAAGGCACACTTTTGGCACAAAAGAGAACCAAACACATCAGAAATTACACTAAAAATGTCACGAACCCGAATCATTCCCTTGATCACTCTGGTCACGGCAATCGGCACCCTTCCGGCCCGTGCGGCAGATGAGGGCAAAGCCTGGACGCTGCACGACTGTATGGCCTATGCGGTCGAACATTCGCCGCGCAGCAAGATACAGGAGCTGACGAATGCCAATACCGACCGCGATCACCTCGCAGCGATCATGAATTTTCTGCCTTACATCAGCGGTTCGGTAGGAGCCAATGCCAACTTCGGCCGATCGCTCGACCCCGAGACCAACACCTACACCGCTCAAAACAACTTCAATAACTCTTACAGCGTCTCCGGTTCGCTGCCATTGTTCAACGGTTTCAAAGTAGTCAACAACCTTCGCATCGCAAAAATAGCCCGGCTGCAGGGTGCCGAAAACATGCAGCTGATCAATGATGAAATCGCGCTCGAAACGATGCAGGCCTATGCCGACGTACATTATTACCGCGGGATGGTCAACCTGGCGGGGGAACAGCTCGCGGAGAGCAAAAACACGCTATACCAGGCCAAAGTACAGGAGGAGTTGGGACTGAAAGGCAACGCCGACGTACTGGAGATCGAGGCTAAAGTGGCCAGCGAGGATTTCAATCTCACCCGGCAGCAAAACCTTTACGCCGATGCAATGCTGAAACTCAAGGAAGCGATGTTCTACCCGATCGGCGACACGCTTCCGCTCGATACCACAGCACTGGGCAATGGCGCCTCTCGCACCGCACGTTCCTGCCGACAGCATCTACCGGACGGCCACCGATTTTCTGCCGAAAGCGCGGATCGCACAGCTCGACTTCCAAACCGCAATGCTCAACTTCCGGACAGCCAAATGGCAATTGCTGCCTTCTTTGTCACTCAGCGGCGGTGTCTCTACCAGTTACAGCCAGACAATCGGAGGAAACGCCGTAGAGCACGCTCCTTTCCGCCAACAATTCAAAGACCGGGTGGGTAAATATGTCAGTGTCGGACTTAATATTCCTATTTTTAAGAACTACTCGCAACAGATCACCATCGCCAAACAACGCAACCTGATAAAAATAAGCGATCAGGAACAAAAACAAACTCTGCACGAGATCGAAAGCGAAATCCAACGCGCCGTACAGGATATGGAAGGAACCGCCAAAGAATACATACAATGCACCAAACAAGTAATCGCCCAGGAGATGGCATACAAAGCCATGCGCAGGAAATACGAAGAGGGGCTCGCCAGCGTCATCGACCTGCAAACCTCTTCGAACCAGTTACTCGTGGCAAAAGCCGCGAAACTCAACGCACTGCTGCAATACCTGATCAAAAAACGTGTGGTCGATTACTACAAGGGTACTCCCTACCTCGAACAGGACTATTAACACAACCTGTACGGAATTAAAACAGAACCTGCGACAAACGGATACACCGCCCGAAACACGATAAGAACAAGAATCATTCAGACATACGGATATGGACAGAGTCATCGAAAACAAACGTTGGATCAAAAAGAAATACATCCCTTACCTGGTCGGCGGAGCGCTGGCGCTGATACTGGTTATCTGGCTGATTTTCGGCAACCACCTTTCGACGCTAAAAGTCGACAAAAGGCTGCTGACAATCGAACCCGCACAGCAAGGACAGTTCAACGACTACGTACGCGTGAACGGACAAGTACAGCCGGTCACGACCATTCAACTCAGTCCGCTCGAGAGCGGCATGGTGGAAGAAAAGCTCGTCGAAGAGGGAGCTATGGTACATAAGGGCCAGGTGATCGTCCGGCTGAGCAACTCTTCGCTCAGCATCGCGATCCTGCAAAGCGAGGCCGACCTGGCCGAAAAAGACAACTTCCTGCGCAATACGATGGTGTCGATGGAACAGCAGAAGCTCGACCTGCAGAAAGAGCGCCTGAGCCTGAACATCGACGTGCAGCGCAAAGAGCGCAAATATCGCCAGAACGAACGGCTTTACAAGGAAAAACTGATCGCACGCGAAGACTACCTTCAGGCCAAAGAAGATTACGAGCTGGCGCTCGAAACGCGCCATGTGGTACAGGAGCGCCAAAAGCAGGACTCGATCTACCGCACCACCCAGATCGAAAGCCTCGAAGAGAACCTGCAGAGCATGCGGCAAAATATGATGCTGATCCGTCAACGGATGGACAATCTCAACGTTAAATCGCCGATCGACGGCCAACTCGGGACACTCGACGCAGAGCTGGGTCAATCAGTTTCCAATACGGTCAAGATCGGTCAGATCAACGACCTGTCGGACTACAAGATCGAAGCGCTGATCGACGAGCACTATATCGACCGCGTGCGCAGCGGACTGCCCGCATCGTTCGAACGGCAGGATGCCCGGTACGACCTGGTCGTCAGCAAGGTGTACCCCGATGTCAAGGAAGGTCAGTTCAAAACCGACTTCACCTTTACTTCGAAACGTCCCGACAACATCCGCACCGGCCAGACCTACTACATTAACCTCGAGCTCGGTCAACCTTCCGACGCAATTCTGATCCCGCGCGGCGCGTTCTATCAGAAGACGGGCGGCAACTGGATTTATGTGGTAACCGAAGACGGCAGCCGGGCATACCGCCGCACGATCCGTATCGGGCGTCAAAATCCGCAATATTACGAAGTGGTCGAAGGACTTCAGGCTGGCGAGAAAGTGATCGTATCGGGCTACGACACTTTCGGCGACAACGAAATGCTGGTGCTGAAATAGCACACAGAGAGGTTCTCGTTGCCGGAGCGGCAGATCGTCTCCGGCAACGGGAGTATATCTTCGGAGCACAAGACAAGACACACCCCACCAGAATCAAACACGACACTACTACAACTACCGCTACAAAACACTACTACTCACCTTACATTTAACACCAATCCGATGAAAAACCTGTTTTTTGCGCTCCGGTATTCGCTCAAATCATTGCGCGGCAACATCTCCCGGGTCGTTTCGATCACGCTGGGGCTGGCATTAGGGCTGCTCGCTTTCTCATTCATCGTATTCGACCTGTCGTACAATTCTTTCCTGCCGGATAAAGAGCGCGTCTATCAATTTTGGGTACACTACGATGCTGACGGACTAAAAGGCAATTTCGACACAACATTCGGAACGGTCGCACCGGCCCTGAAGGGAGACTTCCCGCAGGTAGAAACCGCCACCAGGTTTCGGCGCGAAGGCGCCGTGCCGTTCGAATCGGACAAACGCGACTTCGAAGCCAACCTGGTCGTTGCCGATACATCGTTTTTCGATGTGCTCGACCTCGGGGTCATAAGCGGTGACCCTCACCGGGCACTTGCCGGCAAGGACAAAGTGATGATCTCGGAGAGTTTCGCCCGTCGGCTGTTCGGGCGGGAGGACCCGGTCGGCAAAGAGCTGAGATATCAAAACAAACGACCCGTAACGGTCAGCGGAGTTTTCAAGGATATACCCCACAACAGTACTTTGTGGCCATTGGAAGCGATCCTATCGGAAAACGACTCTGAGATCAGCTGGAATAACGGCGATGGTTTCGATACTTACATCAAAATGCAACCCGGGACCGATCCCCGCACAATTGAACCGGAACTCGCTTTTTTCATCCGGCACGGAGCGCCCGATTTCATGGTCGATGCCATCCGGCAAGGTCTTCCGCGTTTCTTTTTCGTTCCCGTCACCTCCACCAACCTCGTCGACGGCAATACGGTACGCATGGCACTGATAATCGGCATTCTCGCGCTACTGATTATTTTCGTTTCGTCGATGAACTATGTGCTGATCTCCGTATCGATGCTGGTACGCCGCAGCAAGACGATCGGGACGCTTAAATGCAACGGGGCCGGAAAAGGCGACATCCTGGCCATTTCGCTTTACGAGACAGCCCTGCTTGTCAGTGCGGCGCTGCTGCTGGCGACCGTCCTGATCTACGCAATGCGTGCCCAGGTAGAAACGCTCACCGGCATCCCGGTTTCAGTGCTGTTCGCCCCGGCACGCATCTGGGCCCCGCTGTCGGTCATCCTGCTGGTATTCCTGCTCTCGAGCCTGATCCCCGCACTGTTGTTCGCTTCGGTATCGGTACAGGCCGCGTTCCGCAACGGTTCGGGCAACCGGCGACGGTGGAAGCAATTGCTGCTGGCCATAGAACTGATCTGCGTCAGTTTCGTCACGGTATTCGTACTGATCACCGGACTGCAATTCCGGCACATGGTTTCGCTCGACATGGGCTACCAACACGACCGGCTTATCTACACGGAACTTAAAACGGACAGCCGTACCGCAAACCTATACCGCGAAGCGCTGCGGTCACTGCCCGAAGTGGAATGGATCGGGATGAGCCTTAACGTGCCTCTTAACAAATTTTACAACGGCACTCTCTGTACCGAGGGTGCAACGAACAATACGCTGTTCTCGTCCCGTACGGATATGGTCGACACAGGATACCTGGCCACGATGGGTATCGAGTTGGTCGCAGGCCGTAATTTCACCGACGGCACGCCCTACGATCAGGTGATCGTCAATGAACTGTATGCTAAACTACAAGGGTGGACAGACGATCCCGTAGGAAAAATTACTTATAACTTCGGTTCGCCGATGACGGTGATCGGCGTAATCCGCGATTTCAAAATCAAAGCCGTCAATGCAGAAGTCCCCCCCATGCTGTTACACTTTCTCTCGTTGCAAGGCAACCAAAACTTCGACAACCTCGTGCTCTCGATCCGGCTCCGGGAGATGGACAGCCGATCGATCCGGGCCGTCGAAGCCAAACTCAAACAAGTTACGCCGCAAGTCCGGTTCAAATTCCAGATTTTCGACGAGCAACTGACCGTGGAACGCCATTACGAACGGGCCTTTCGCAACACGGTAACGACCGTCTCGCTGGCGACGCTGATTATCGCGCTGATGGGGCTGATCGGCTACGTCAACGACGAAATCCGGCGACGCACCAAAGAGATCGCCATCCGCAAAGTCAACGGCGCCACCGCCCGCGCTATCCAGCGACTGATCCTGCACGACCTGTCGGTGATCACGCTGCCGGCCATCCTGCTGGGCATAACCTCCGCCTACCTCTTCAGCCGCGAGTGGCTGATGCGGTTCAACGACCGGATTACGCTCCACTGGTGGATTTTCGCCGTAGGCGCGCTGTTCGTCGCAGTAATCGTCGCCTGCGTGGCGCTCTGGCAAACCCACCGATCCGCCCACGGCGATCCGATCAAATGATCCGCACCGAATAAGAGCACCAACGATAACGACCCAAACGAACCGTTCACCGAACTTCAATCTTTTTACCGCATGAGAAATATAACCCTGGCCCGACGGAACCTTTTTAAAAGAGGACAAAACAACGGAATCAAAATTCTGTCGCTGGGCGTCGGTCTGGCGGTAGGATTGGTGCTGACCGCCAAAATCTACTTTGAACAGACCTACGACGATTTCTATCCGGCCGCCGACCGGATTTACCGCATATACGGGAACTATTCGATGCCCGGCGAAGAGGGCGGCGAACCCTCTCTGATGCTTTCCGGTTATACCAGCGGCGGAGTCGCTCCGGGCCTGAAAACCGAAATTCCGGCGATCGAAGCGGCCACCCGGTTTACCGTTTTCAATTTCTCAGACAAAGAGGATGTCTTTTTCACCGAAGACGAAGAGCGTCGCTCCGGGAAATTCATCATGGCGGACTCCTGCTTCTTCGACGTGCTGCCACGCCCTATGCTGATCGGAAACGCCAAAGAGGTGCTCGCCCGGCCGATGTACGCGCTCGTTTCGGAAACGCTGGCCCGCAGTATCGGGCACGGAGAAAACGTCGTGGGGAAAAACATCCGGCTGGACAGCTACCCGAACAACACGATCATCATAGGTGGGATATTTGAAGAGATGCCCGAAAACAGCCACATCCAATACGATGCGATCGTCTCACTAGCCTCTATTTCCAAGTTTTTCTGGGACGGAACCGACAATTGGATAGGCAACGAGCGCTACGGCAGTTTCGTCAAATTGCATCCCAGTGCCAGCCCCGAAAGCATAACGCCGGCCATAGAGAAAGCCAAAGGAAAATACCTGGACACAGAATCCCTGCAAAAAGCCGGTTACCAAGTATCTTACACATTACAACCGCTGACCGGATTGCACAGCAGCGATCCGGCCACCGGGCGGATGAGCATAATGCTAGCTCTGCTGGCTTTCGCGCTGTTGTTCACAGCCGTGATGAATTACATCCTGATCGTCATCTCGTCGATGGTAGGGCGCAGCAAGCAGGTGGCCATCCAAAAGTGTTACGGAGCCTCGGGCCGCAATATCTCGGGATCGATCCTGACCGAAACGTTATTGCACCTGTTCCTGTCGCTGGGCATAGCGGTTCTGTTCGTCATCGCATTCCGGACGACGGCTGAAGAGTTGCTGAACGTCCGGATTTCAAGCCTCCTTTCGTGGAGCAGCGGAGTAATCCTGACGGGAGTATGTCTGATCGTATTCATCATCACAGGCCTGATTCCCTCCAGCCTCTTCTCCCGCATTCCGGTGGCAACGGCCTTCCGGCGCTACAGCAAATCGAAGCGACACTGGAAACGGGCCCTACTGCTCGTCCAGTTCACGGCCTGCACACTGCTGACCATCCTGCTGATTATCATCGCACGGCAATATCATATGCTGGTGAACGACAATCCGGGCTACTCCTTCGACCGGCTGCTCTATTGCCAAACCGAAGGCGTCGCCCCGGCAGCCCGCGCCAAAGCGATCGAAGAGCTCAGGCGCCTGCCGTGCGTCGAACGGGTCTCCTCAGCCGACGCATTGCCCGTATTCGGGTCGGGAGGTAACAATGCCTTCTACGACGACAAAAAGGCTTTCAATTTTTCGGATCTTTCGGAAGTGGACACGGCCTATTTCGCGACGATGAACATCCCGATCATCGACGGCCGGAGATTCGAATCAGGCAGCTACAAATCCCCTTCGATTATGGTCAGCCGCGCGTGGGCCGACAAAATGGTGACCGTTTCGGGCTGGAAAAACGGCGTCACAGGCAAAACCGTCCGGATGACCCAACACGGCAACGTACTGATTACCGGAGTATACGACGACATTCGAATCGGGGGGAGCGGCCTGCACGACGACCCGTCAATCCTCGTGTACAGCAATCAGCCGCAGCGCTTTATCCTGATCCGGCTGTACGAAATGTCGCAGGAAAACATCCGGCGGGTAAGCGACCTGCTGACCCGCACGTTGACCGGAAAAGATATCGTCGTGATTCCATATAAAGCGGAGATAGCCTACCTCTATAACGATTCGCGGCTGTACCGCAATTCGGTTCTCATCGGGGGAATCATCACGCTGATCATTTCGGTTATCGGCCTGATCGGTTACGTTCGCGACGAGACCGTGCGGCGCAGCAAGGAGATCGCCTTGCGCAAGGTGAACGGTGCGACTGCAGGACAGATCATCGGCATGCTGATACGCGAAGTCTGCCTGTTGGCTCTGACCGGCGCCCTGGCCGGAGGTGCGCTCGCGTACCTGGCCGCAAGGAAATGGCTCGAACAATTCCCCGAAAAGATCGCGCTGTCGGCGTGGATATTCCTCGCCGGAATTCTTTTCATGCTGCTGATCGTCACAGGCTGCGTCATCCTCCAGTCCTGGCGCATCGCAACCGAAAATCCCGTCAACGCGATCAAAGCCGAATAAACAGACACCAAAATCCGTCCACACACTATACTACGCCAAGTTATGCAACTGATTCTGCGAAACTTTATAACCATCCTCAAACGCTTCAAAACGGCAAGCATCCTCAACGTCCTGGGGCTGTCAACAGCTTTCGCGGCTTTCCTCATTATCCTGATGCAGGTTCGCTATGAACAGAGTTTCGATAAGTTCCACTCGAAAGCGGAGCGTATTTACCGCCTGGAAGCGCAGGACGAAGAGGCGGGACGTACCTTTATATGCCTGTATCCTGTCGCGCCCGCAAATCGAAGAGTTCGCCGCCTCTTCGCCGCACATCGCAGCCGGAGCGCTGACCGAAAACCAGAATGAGGTTTACCTGACCGTGGAACAGGGTGACCACCCGACGGGAATGCGCGAGCAGATGGTACTCTGCACCCCGGAGCTGGCGCAAATTTTCGATTTTGCCATGCTCGAAGGAGATACCACCGCCCTGCGCACTCCGGATCAGGTCCTCATTCCCCAAAGCATGGCCCGCAGGATGTTCGGCCACCGACCGGCCTATGGAGCGCAAATTACTTACGGATCGGAGCGCCTGACCGTCGGGGGTGTTTACCGGGATTTCCCGCGCAACACCCAAATCCACAATGCGCTGTACCGCAACATGGGCAAGCGGTTCGCCAACCAGCGGGGCATGTGGGCATTCAAGGGATACATCCTGCTCGACAGGGCCGCAAACAAGCAGCAAGTTGTGGACAACTACATGAAGAACTATGTGGCACCCCATCCCGACCAACGGCAAAAAGACTACCGGTTAACGCTGCTCTCCGACGTTTATTACACGAACGACTCCGAAGACATGACCCCGCAAACGCATGGGGACAAAGCGCAGACACGCCTGCTGCTGATCGTGGCGTTCCTGGTAATCGCCATCGCAGCGATCAACTTCATCAACTTCACCACGGCACTCGCTCCGATGCGCATCAAGAGCATCAACACACAAAAGGTGTTGGGCTGTTCCACGGGAATCCTGCGTGCCGGACTTATTTTCGAAGCCGTCGGGCTGAGCCTGATCGCCTATCTGGTCGCACTGGTTATCGTCCATGTGCTGTCGTTAACCTCTTATGCCGACCTGATCTCGGCGGACATGGCCCTCGCGGCCAACCTGCCGCTGGCAGCTTATGTCGCCGCAGGCGCATTGCTGGCGGGCCTGATCGCCGGACTCTATCCGGCCTGGTACATTACTTCCTTTCCGCCGGCCCTGGTACTGAAAGGTTCTTTCGGGCTTTCGCCAAAAGGGAAACGATTGCGAACCGTTTTGATTTCCATCCAGTTCATCGTATCGATCGTCCTGATTATCTCACTGCTGTTCGTCAAGATACAAACCCGTTACATGCAAACCACCCCGCTGGGATTCGACAAAGACAACATCGCCATCACGGAAATCAGCCCCGATATTTACCGCAACCACCGCGAGGCACTGACCGACAGGCTCGAATCGTTCCCGGGCATTACCCATGTCAGTTACGCAAACAAAAAGTTGTGCAATTCGGACGATTACGGTGTTCAAGGCATTATGGATCAAGGGATAAACATCCATTTCGGCATTATGGCCGTCTCCCATAACTTCCTGACGACGATGAGCATCCCGATCATCGACGGCCGGAATTTCACCGATGTCGACGCCCGCAAGCAGGATGCGGCCACCCTGATCTGCAATCAAAAAATGGTCCTGGGGAATCCCCAACTTATCCCCGGGAAGCGCCTTGCAGACGGATTTGTCGCGGACATCGTAGGAACCTCTGCCGACATGCATTTCACCTCGCTGAGGAAACCGGTCGATCCGTTTGCCCTGATGCTGGTCTCAACAAAAAGTTCCCAGGTATTGAATTTCTGTTATGTGAAAATCAAAGCCGGCACCGACCTTAAGGCTGCGGTCGGACACATCAACCAGTCGATCCACGCCATCGACCCGGCCTACCCGGTGAACGTGGAGTTCTTCGACAATGTGTTGAATGCACTGTACCAGGGTGAAATCAAACTGAACCGGCAAATTACCCTATTCAGCCTGCTGGCGATTCTCATTTCGATGATCGGCGTTTTCGGGCTCGTCATCTTCGACACGCAATACCGCCGCAAGGAGATCGGGATCCGCAAGGTATTCGGCGCGACAGTCGGAGAAATCCTCACGATGTTCAACAGGACTTATCTCTACATTGTTGCCGTCTGCTTCGTAATCGCCGTACCGGTAGCGTGGTACGAAATAAAACTCTGGCTGCAAAATTTCGCCTACCAAACCCCCATCCGCATCTGGGTTTTTGCCGTAGCGCTGCTGGCCGTACTGGCTGTCACGATCCTCACCGTCACGCTGCAAAGTTACCGTGCCGCCACTGAAAACCCGGCCAATTCGATCAAAACAGAATAACAAACCCTAAACGACCGTAACATGATCGCACTGAAAAACTTCCTGCACACGCTGCGCCGTTACAAAGCGGCCACACTGCTGAACATTTTGGGGTTGGCAGTGGCCTTCGCAGCCTTCTACATCCTAATGGTACAGGTGCGCTTCGACCTGAATTTCGACCGAAGTTATCCCCAAGCGGAGTGCATTTACCAGATCGCATTACCTCAGTTCTATGAAGAGGGAAAGGGATACTCGTCTTTCATTCCCCGTCCGGACGGGGAAAAGGCGATCGCTGCATCGCCCCACATCCGGCAGGGCGGATGCAAGAACACCATGGGAATATCCGAAACCTCGCTGTACGATCCAGAACAAGGCTCGTCTGCGGGACTCAACAGGCATCCCGTTTATCAAATATCGCACGGCCTGCTCGAAGTGTTCGGGTTCCGATGCATAGAGGGGAGTTTCGCCCGCTTCGAAGAACCGAATACGGTGATCCTCTCCCAAAAGACAGCGCGGGCCCTCTACGGAGGAAAAAGCGCCGTCGGCCGCAGCCTGGTGTTCAACGACGACAGTCGGCATCCGCGGGAAGTGATCGCCGTCTACGAGGATTTCCCGGACAACTCTTCGGTACACAACGGAGCGATCACCGATATCGGAGAACATTTTTTCTCAACCGAACGTCCAACTGGATGTACAATTATTTGGTCAAACTCGATTCGCCCGACCACATGGAGGAGACGCGGCAGGCCATAATCGCCGGATTGAAAACACTCCGGCCGGATGTCAAAGCCGAGGTATTCGAAAAAGTCCGGCTGGTACAGTTGCACGAGCTCTATTTTTCCCCGGAATTCCAATCCATGTTCCGAGGAAACCGGGCGACGGTCTACTCGCTGCTGACCATCGCCATCCTGATCGTAGTCATCGCGATGATCAATTTCATCAACTTCTCGGTGGCACTGGTTCCGCTGCGCATCCGCAATATCAATACGCAGAAAGTACTGGGCCGCCCGACCCCGGCACTGCGGTGCGATACCGTGCTCGAAGCTGCCGGGACCGCGCTGATCAGTTTCCTGCTGGCTATCCCGCTCATCCAATGGTTCGCCGCTTCGCCGCTAGCCGGCATTACCCCAATCAATCTTTTCCCGGTACAAAATCTGCCCCTGCTGGCACTTACCGGAACGATGGCACTCAGCGCCGGAGTGATCGCAGGACTCTACCCGGCCTGGTACAGCACTTCGTTTCCGCCCGCTTTGGTACTCAAAGGGCGTTCGGCCTGTCCCCCAAAGGGCGCCGCATCCGGACCGGACTGATTGCATTTCAGTACTTCATTTCGATCGTACTGATCATCGCGGCAATTTCCATCCAGGCCCAAAACAGGTTCCTGAAAAGCTACGACGTGGGGTTTTCCCGGGACAACATCCTAGTCGCTCCGATCTCCGCCGCCATTGCGGGACGATACCACTCCTTCGGAGACCGGCTGAAAAGCAATCCTGCCATCCGCGACGTAACGTTCACAGACCGCCCACCTGTCGGGAGCGACGGTTCTTCCTGGGGATCTTCGTACCGAGGGCGCCAGATCCAGTTCAATGCCGTCACGGTATCGCCTAATTTCATCGATTTCATGGGCCTGCACGTTGTCGAAGGACGGGCTTTCACCGAAGCGGACGAGCGCAAATCCGCCTGTTCGCTAATCTTCAACCAAACGGCCCAGCGACAGGACAGCCTGATAACCGGCTCCGAACTCCTCGGCATCGGAGCAATGCCGATTGTCGGTATCGTACAGGATTACAACTTCAAGCCGCTGCACGCAGGTATCGAACCGATGGCGCTGATCGTCGGCGGTACCGAATGGGGCAAAAGCCCCAACGCGAGCAAAATGCGTTATGCGCTGATCAAAACGTCGCTGGCCGATGTGGGCCAGGCGAGCGCTTTTGTCAAAAGGACGATCCGGGAGTTCGACCCGCTGGCACGGGCGGAGGTGAATTTCCTCGACGAATTCATCGGCAACCAGTACCAGAAAGAGACGAACCTCTCGCGTCAACTGATCCTGTTCAGCCTGCTGTCAATCCTGATCGCGCTGATCGGAGTGTTCGGACTGGTGCTTTTCGAAACCCAGTACCGCCGCCGCGAGATCGCCGTCCGCAAGGTATTCGGCGCTACCATCCCCGAGGTACTGGCCATGTTCAACAAAAGCATGATCCGCATCGTCCTGGTCTGTTTCCTGATCGCGGCCCCTACAGCCTGGTACATCGTACACCGCTGGCTCGAAGGGTTCGCTTACAAGTTCCGGATGGGTTTCTGGATTTTCCTGCTGGCGCTGGCCATCGTACTGCTGATTACCGTCCTGACCGTCACGCTGCAAAGCTATAAAGCTGCGACCGAAAACCCCGCTCAATCCATCAAAACAGACTAAATATAAAACAATCCGGGAATATTCCTATCTTCAAATACCATCGCAAGGACATGAAACTGATTATTCGCAACTTTTTGACACTGCTCAAACGTTTTCGCCTGGCCAGCACGCTCAATATCCTGGGTTTGGCAGTCGCTTTCGCCGCATTCACCGTTATCCTGATGCAGGTGAACTACGAACGGGGATTCGACAAATTCCACTCGAAGGCCGACCGCATCTACCGGCTCGAAGGACTCAACACCGACCACGAACGGGCTTACTTCGCAAGCACGCATTCCCGCCCCGTGATCGACGAATTCATCCGTTCCTCGCCACACATCCGACCGGCACACTGGTAGCCGATTGGGGACAGAAATACATCACGATAGAACGCAACGGGGCGAAAAACAGGTTTCTTCGAATATTCACTGCCCTGCTTCCCCGAGATCGTGCAGATTTTCGACTTCAAAATGATCGAAGGGGATACTTCGGTACTGCGCAAACCCGCCTATGCACTCATATCCAGCAGTATGGCGGAACGGTTGTACGGTACGGAACCGGCCCTCGACAAACAATTCACCTACGCCGGAACGACCTTCACGGTCGGAGGTGTTTACCGGGACTTTCCCCGGAACAGCCAACTCAAAAACGGCTTCTATTTCAATTTCGGACCGAAACAAACGGACGATTGGGGCAACTGGAGTTACAAGGCCTATATCCTGCTGGACGATCCGGCCCACAAAGAGGCGGTCGTGGAGAACCACCGGCAAAATTATGTCCGCAAACAGGACAATCCCGACCACTACGCTACCGACTACCGCCTGAACCTGCTCTCGGATGTTTTCTACTCGAACGACGTGGACGGCATGAGCCCGGAAACGAACGGTGACCGGAGCCAGACTCGGCTGTTGCTGATCGTGGCCTTCCTGGTAATCGCCATCGCAGCGATCAATTTCGTCAATTTCGCCACGGCGCTGACCCCGATGCGGATCAAGAGCATCAATACGCAAAAAGTGCTGGGCAGCCCCAACAGTCATCTGCGCTGGGGATTGATCCTCGAGGCGGTCGGGATCAGCCTGATCGCATACCTGATCGCCCTGATTATTGTTTACCTGCTCTCCGTCTCCGCGTTCGCTACGCTCATTACGGCCGATATGACCCTACAGGCCAATGGGCACCTGCTGTTACTGACGGCCGGCGTCGCGCTGGCGATCGGTTTCATTGCAGGCTCCTACCCGGCCTGGTACATCACTTCGTTCCCGCCCGCGTTGGTGCTGAAAGGCTCTTTCGGCCTCTCCCCCAAAGGGCGAAAATTTCGCACCGTTCTGATTTCGATCCAGTTCATCGTTTCGATCATCCTGATTATCTCGCTGCTGTTCGTCAAGTTACAGACCCGTTACATGAAAACCACACCGACCGGATACGACCGCGACAACATAGCCGTCGTCAAGCTGAGCCTGGAAATAGCCAAAACACAAACCGAAGTACTGTCCAACCGGCTCAAAGAATATGCGGCTGTGGAGGATGTAACGTTCGCTCACCAACTATTGGGCGGCTCCGACGACTACATGGGCTGGGGTAGAAGGTATAAAGACGGAGACATCCACTTTAACGCATTCCCCGTTTCGCCCGATTTTCTGAAATTCATGCGCATCCATATCGCCGAAGGCCGGGACTTCAACGCATCCGACCTGCTCAAATCGGACTCGGAAGGCACGCTGGTCATCAACCGCACGATGCAGCAGGAATACGGCCTGGAACTCGGAGACATTATACTAAGGAACATGGAAGTGGTCGGGATCATCGACGATATCAACTACACTTCGATGCGCAAACCGATCGAAGCTCAGGTATTCGTGCTGCAACCCGATATGTTCAAATACAAAATGCCGCTCTCCGTCTGTTATGTCCGGCTCCGGCCCGGGACCGACCTGCCGGTAGCCGTCGAACAGATCAAAAAAACGGTCGCGTCACTCGACCCGGCCTACCCGACCGACGTGCGGTTTTTCGACAACGTACTCGACACGCTCTACAAAAACGAACTGCGCCTCGACCGTCAGATCACGCTGTTCAGTCTGCTGGCCATCATCATCTCGATTATCGGAGTCTTCGGGCTGGTCATTTTCGACACGCAGTACCGACGGGGAGAAATCGGGGTGCGCAAAGTGTTCGGCGCGACGGTCGGCGAAATCCTCGCGATGTTCAACAAGACCTATGTACGCATCATTGCCGTCTGCTTCGTAATCGCCGCACCGATAGCCTATTATGAGGTATCACTCTGGCTCAAGAATTTCGCATCCCGTACCCCCGTCCACATCTGGGTGTTCGCAGCGGCCCTGCTGATCGTGCTGTCGATTACGCTGCTGACCGTCACGCTGCAAAGTTATAAGGCCGCAACAGAAAACCCGGCAAACGCCGTTAAAAGCGAATAGGCTGCCGGCGAACTTACACCGAACACGCACTAAACACGCCCCCGCATTAACTAAAACGAATACACTACGGCCTAAACTACCCAAGACCATGAAAACCATCTTCGATTTCCGGGCATTTCTCAACTTTCTGGGCCGCAACAAGCTCTATACGGCGATCAATATCTTCGGATTTTCCATCTCGCTGATGTTCGTGATCCTGCTGGTCACCTATACCCGTCAGGAATACGCCGTGGATCAGTTCCACTCCAACAAAGAGCGGATATTCCGGCTGTGCGACGAAACGGACGCCTGTTTCGCCCCGTTGATCGGCCGGGATTTAAAAGACCGTTACCCGGAAATCGAAACGTATGTCCGCTTGTTTGCGACGGATGAGGTCGCAACGGCGGGAGAACGCCATTTCAAAGCAAAAATGTTGCTGAGCGATCCCGATTTCTTCAGGATGTTCTCGTTCCAACTCGTGGAAGGCGATACCGCCCAAGTCCTGCGGTCGAAAAACGGAGTACTCCTTTCCGAATCGTTCGCGCGCAAACTGTTTTCCGAAGGGAATTACCTCAACAAAACCGTTACGATCAAAGGCGAGAGTGTCCCGGTGACGGGAATTCTCCGGCCGTTCGGCAACAGCCAGTTCCTCACTCCCGACGTGATGCTCTCTTTTGAAGGGTGGCTCCCCCAAATCATTGGTTGGGACGGTGTCCTGAAACAAGGATATTCCAGCGCTTCGTTCCCGTTATACCTGATGCTGAAACCGCATGCCGACCTGTCGGCCAAGATGCCGGATATGCTCTCGCACCTCAAAACCTACTACTGGCCCTACAAAAACGACCATGCCCGTGAATTGACAATCATTCCCCTAACCGAAGTTTACCTATCCAATCCGTTATACGCGAGCGAACTGACCCGGACCGGGAACAAAACGCTGATCAATACGTTTTTCACCGTGGCGATGCTGATCCTGTTGTTCGCCGTAATCAACTACATCAATCTTTCGACGGCTCAATCCGAATCGCGCGCACGGGAAATGGCCGTCCGGCGATTGCTGGGTTGTCCGCGCAAAGCGCTTTTCACCCGGCTGATCGTCGAATCCGTTCTGCTATGCATCCTTTCATTGCTGATCGCCCTGTTGCTGGCACGGACAGCCGAGCCGGTTTTCAACCGCATCCTCCAAACCGACATCTCGGTAAGCGATCTCTTTTCGGTCAGTTCCCTGGGAATCGGTGCCGGGATCGTCATCCTGCTGGGCTTCCTGACGGGAGTGATACCGGCCTCCGTCATCACACGGGTCCGCCCGATCGATGTAGTCCGCGGGAGTTTCCGGCACAAAACCAAAATGATTTACAACAAAATCCTGATCGGGTTCCAATACCTGATCACGATCATTTTGCTGGGCTGCACACTGGCCATGTCCCGCCAGATCGACATGATGCTGCATGCCGACCTGGGTTTCGACACCGCAAACAAACTTTACCTTTCCATTCCCGACCTGAATCCGGGCCAATCCGCCGGATTGAAAAACCGGTTGGTGCAAATTGCGGGGGTAGAAGATGTCGCCCTCGCCCGGGGGATTCCCATGTTCGGCTACAACAATACTTCGGGTTCGTGGCACGACCGGCCGATCAGCATACAGATATTCGGAGGAGACAGTTCTTATCTGAAAATTATGGGTTTCCGCATCCTGCGCGACAACCGCACCGACGACCGAAAAGCGATATGGCTCAATGAAACGGCAATGCAGGCGATGGAACTGCCCGACTCGGCTTCGTACTGCGAATATTTCAAATGTCCCATCGCCGGGATAGTACAAGATTTCCGGTATAGGGATCTCACCCATCCGGCCGAACCCTGTATCATCGAACACATGCAGGACAATTACTGGCCGTGGGCATGCATCATACAGTTGACGAACTTAGATTCCCCGGTCACACTCCGGACAATCGAGCGGGTTTACAGGGAATACACAGGCGGCATGCCTTGCGAGTACAAGACATACGATGAGGTTATGCACCAACAATACGCCGCCCAGCAGCGGATGTCCGATATCCTGTTCGGTTTCACGCTGGTAGCCATCCTCATTTCGGCATTGGGCATCCTCGCCATGGCGACCTATTTCATCCGGCAGCGTTCGATGGAGATCGCCGTCCGCAAGGTCTTCGGATCGACGAACCGGGAAGTGCTGCAACGGTTGGTCCTTCACTTCGTCCGCTATGTATTAGCCGCTTTCGTCATCGCCGTACCGGTCATCTGGTACCTGATGCACGACTGGCTCTCGCAGTACGTCCTGCGCATCCCGCTCAGCTGGACGATTTTCGCGCTGGCCGGACTGACCGCGCTGGCCATCGCAGTGGCGACCGTCTTCGGCCAAAGCTGGCGGGCCGCCAACAGCAATCCGGTGGATGCCATCAAACGGTAACATTTGCAAACAAACGATATTGAATCCATAACCATTTAAAACCAAACATCATGTTAAAGATCGAAAACCTGAGCAAAACCTTCCGCACGGAAGAGATCGAGACGATTGCGTTGAACAACGTTTCGATGGAAGTGAAAGAGGGTGAATTCGTCGCCATTATGGGGCCGTCGGGCTGCGGCAAATCGACGCTGCTGAATATCCTCGGCCTGCTGGACAACCCCACCGCAGGCAAATATTACCTGCTGGACAAAGAGGTCGGCGGGCTGAAGGAAAAAGAGCGTACCCTGTTCCGCAAGGGCAACATCGGATTCGTCTTCCAGAGCTTCAACCTGATCGACGAACTGAATGTCTATGAAAACGTAGAACTGCCGTTGATCTACCTGAAAGTGAAAGCGGCCAAACGCAAAGAGATGGTACACGAAATTCTCAGCCGCATGAACATCAGCCATCGTGCCGGACACTTCCCGCAGCAGCTTTCCGGCGGTCAGCAACAGCGCGTAGCGATCGCCCGCGCCGTGGTGGCAGGTCCCAAACTGATCCTCGCCGATGAGCCCACCGGTAACCTGGACTCGAAAAACGGCAAAGAGGTGATGGACCTGCTCACAGACCTGAACCGCAACAGCGGTGCGACGATCGTGATGGTGACCCACTCGCAGCACGACGCGTCGTTCGCGCACCGCGTGGTCAACCTCTTCGACGGCGAGATCGTAACCGACATCAAGAACCGGCTGTAGCCTGCGGGGCATAATTCCGGCCGCAAGGCCGGTCCGCGGTAAACCGCTCCCGCTCCGGAAAGTGATTTTTTCTTCACTTTTCGGGGCGGTTTGCTTGTTAAAACAAGTTGTTTCGGTTACATTTGCTTTCGCCAAAAAACTTTTAACCGAACCTTTAACGTCCAATTTACATGAACCCGAAACCTAAACTGGTATCCCGTGCGGTCTTGGTGCCGTTTATTCTGGTCACCTCCCTCTTTTTCGCCTGGGGCTTCGCCAACGACATCACCAACCCGATGGTGAAGGCCTTTTCCAAAATTTTCCGCATGAGCACCACTGACGGCGCACTCGTGCAATTGGCTTTTTACGGCGGTTATTTCGCAATGGCCTTCCCTGCGGCGCTGTTCATCCGCAAATTCTCATACAAATCGGGAATCCTGGTCGGTCTCGCCCTTTATGCATGCGGTGCGCTGATGTTTATCCCGGCCAGCAAAACCGGCCTCTACTTTCCATTCCTGATCGCCTACTTCATCCTCACCTGCGGACTCTCGTTCCTCGAAACCAGTTCGAATCCCTATATCCTCAGCATGGGCGACGAATCGACCGCTACCCGCAGGCTGAACCTCTCGCAGGCGTTCAACCCGATCGGATCGCTGCTGGGCATGTTCTGCGCGATGCAATTCATCCAGGCGCGCTTGAATCCTCTCGACACGGCCGAACGCGCGCAACTCTCGGACGCGGAGTTCGAAGCGGTCAAAGCGGCCGACCTAAATGTCCTGATCACTCCTTATGTGATTGTAGGATTGGTTATTTTGGCTCTTTTCTTCCTGATATTTTTCACCAAAATGCCGAAAAACGGCGATAAAGACCACTCGATGAACCTCGGGCGCGTGCTCAAGTGCATTTGGGCCATCCCGCGCTACCGCGAAGGAGTGATCGCACAGTTCTTCTACGTCGGGGCACAGATCATGTGCTGGACATTCATCATCCAGTACGGAACGCGGGTTTTCACCCAAACGGGCATGGAAGAACAAGCCGCAGAAGTGCTTTCGCAGCGTTATAACATCGTGGCGATGGCAATCTTCTGCGTAAGCCGCTTCATCTGTACGTTTCTGATGAAATACTTTTCGCCGGGGGCCTTGTTGATGACATTCGCCATCGCAGGCACCATCCTGACCGCAGGCGTAATCGGATTCCAGAACATTAACGGGATGTACTGCCTGGTGGGCGTATCGGCATGTATGTCGCTGATGTTCCCGACAATCTACGGCATTGCGCTCGAAGGGCTGGGCGACGATGCCAAATTCGGAGCTGCGGGCCTGATCATGGCTATCCTCGGCGGTTCGATCATGCCTCCTGCACAGGCGGCGATCATCGACCAGGGGACGCTTTTCGGCCTCCCGGCCGTAAACGTATCGTTTATCCTGCCCCTGATCTGTTTCCTGGTTATCATCGTGTACGGCTACCGGAGCCATACGATCCACCACCGCGATAGAAGAACGGCAGCTAAGGCATAGCGCTCCGGTTCCACCTTACTGCCGCCTGCCATATGAAAAGTTTAATTATTTGCGCGCTGGGTTCGCTCTTTTTCGGCTGCCATCATCAACCGAAAGAAGCGTCTGTTCCCCCCGCAATCACGAATACACAAGCCGCCGATACCATGTGGAAAAAAGAATTTGAACAACTGCTGCCCAAACTGGGCCACCGCAATTGGATTCTGGTCGTGGACAAAGCTTTCCCGTTGCAAAGCGCGCCGGGCATCGTCACGATCAACACCGGCGAGCCGATGCGTCCCGTACTCGGCGAGCTCGTCCGGATGCTTGAAAAAGCTTCGCACGTCAAGCCGGTTTATTACACCGATCTCGAGTTAAATTCGCTTTCGGACGACCTTTGCCCGGGAGCGGAACAGGCCCGTACCGAGATTTTCCAGGCCCTGCAGGACGCCCAGGTCAACACGATCCTGCACGAAGAGGTTTTCTCGAAGATCGACACGGCATCGAAACTCTTTACCACCGTGGTACTGAAAACCGAATCGACCATTCCCTATTCGTCGGTATTCATCGAACTGGACTGCGGGTACTGGAGCGCTGCCGCAGAAAAAGCATTGCGGACAAAAATGAAATCGCGCCCGAAACGGTAAATATCGAATTCGGACATTGCCGCATGCGTGGTTCCGTCCGGCATAGCCATAAAGCAAAAGCGATCCCGGGGGGATCGCTTTTGCTTTTATCGTTTTTGTCGTTTCGATTATTGTCCTGAAGCAGTGCTACGAAACACACATACCGGACCTGGTCATATTCTGTTCCGGTACGTTCCTCATGCGCACCTCCCAATATCGAAGGATACCCCGAGAAATATCCAGCAATATTCAGGAACATCCGCAGACACCCCGATCAGGAGATGCGCACAAAGCAGGTTACACCAACCGCCGGATCAGCGCTTCACGTTCGCCGTACAGGTAGTCGATCGGCGGAATTTCGATCATCGTATAGACGCCGGGCTGCTGCACCAGTGACGCCCGGGCCGCAGAAACGAGAATCTGCCCGGTCAGCGCAGGATTGTTGATCGACATGTTGAACTCGAAACGCTGGTTCTGCGTCTTGCCCGAAACCCCTTTGCGGGTCAGGTTCACGCCGTGTCCCATGTCGAGAAGGTCATCGACGCACTCTACCTGCATCACATGTGTCTCGTCATGCACGAAATAGTCGTCGGATTTGATCGCCTGGGCCACTTTCGAAAAATCGTATCCCTCCTTCAATTCGACATAGACCATCCGGCGGTGGATACCCGTCCCGGTCGGAATCGTCATCGACAAAGCCGCTTTCACGCCGTCAACCGCTTTTACCGCCACGGTATGGCCCATACTCATGCCGGGGCCGAAATTCGTATAAGTCAACCCTTTCGGAGCACAGGCCTCGAGCAGTGCACGCACGACCGAATCGCTGCCGGGATCCCAGCCTGCCGAAATGACAGCCACGGCACCGTGTTCCTTAGCGACAGGCGTCAGTCGGCTGCGCAGGCCGGCAATGTCGGTGTGGATATCAAAACTGTCGACCGTATTGATCCCCAGCGCGAGGATCTTCCCGGCCTGCTCCTCGACGCTGCGCGACGGTGTGCACAGCACAGCCACATCGACCCCTTCGAGTTTCTCGACCGAATCGACCACACGGTACCCTCTCAATTCGTCGGGCACATTCGACGCATCACGGCGCACGACGCCCGCCACTTCAAAATCGGGCGCTGCATCCAACGCCTCCAGCACATACCGGCCGATATTGCCGTAACCCACTACGGCTGCTTTGATCTTTTTCATCGTTCGTATTTTATCTGTTTAGTATCGGTTTTTATGGAACCACTGTGTAAAGGTAAGCCCCTGTGCAGGTAAATCCATCCCGATCACCGTCAGCGCCAGCGTCTCCCGGGCAAGCAACATGCTATTTTCATCTAATAATTCCAGTTCGATTTTCTGCTCACCGGTAGGCATCCCCGTGCGGCTCTATCT
>VOFJ01002906.1_pt1 | contig 37510 bp, 52 predicted proteins | sample 5384081 | NCBI WGS metagenome assembly VOFJ01 (sample SAMN12384729, study PRJNA508395) | human gut metagenome | isolation source: healthy gut I | host: Homo sapiens
TAGCGATGCAGTAAGCTGGGGATATATCCTGATTCCGAGCACCCGGTTGACCACTTCGTCCAGTGTCCGGGTGTCGCTTACATCAAATTGTGCGGAGTTATCTTCCGGAAGTTCCGTTTCCGCATAGCCGCCTACGCTGGTGCGGGAGCCGCCGCTGATTTGTGAGATACCGAGTTCAAGCACTTTTTCGCGGGACTCTGTGATTCACGTGTGGATATAATCATGCCGGTGTAAGGAACCGCTATCCGGATGACAGCAACAATCTTTGCTGAATATATCATCGGAAATCGCATTGGGAAAATCTCCCGCATCGATATCGTCCGCCGAACAGATGCGCGGTACGCTGATAGTGTGCGGACCCACACCGAAACGGGCTTCCAGATGTTCTGCATGCATCAATAATCCTACGAAGTCATAGCGATAGGTATTCAGTCCGAAAAAGTACTCCCCATTCCTACATCGTCTATGCCGCCTTCCATGGCGCGGTCCATTGCTTCGGTATGATACGCATAGTTACTTTTTTCGGTCCGGTGGGGTGGAGAGCTTCGTAGTTCTCTTTGTGATAAGTTTCCTGAAATAGGATATACGTGCCGATGCCGGCATCTTTCAATCGGCGATAGTTCTCGACGGTAGTGGCGGCGATATTTACGTTTACACGGCGGATAGCCCCATTCTTGTGTCTGATACTATAAATGGTCGGATGGATTCAGTATATATTCAGTGAGTTGAGAGTCGGATGTTCGCCGGCTTCAAGTGCCAGACGTTTATGCCCCATATCCTGCAAAGCGATTACTTCCCTTGCGTATTTCTTCCTGCGTCAGTTTCTTGCGGGCGATTGTTTTGTTCTTGGCGTGATAAGGGCAATATACGCATCCGTTTACGCAATAGTTCGACAGATAAAGCGGTGCGAACATAACGATACGGTTGCCGTAAAACTTCTGTTTGATTTCTTTGGCGAGATGGAAGATTCGTTCTATCAGGTCAGGTTGGTCACATTCCCAGCAGGGTAGCTGCTTCGCGGTGCGTCAGTCCCTTGCAAAGAGCGGCTTTTTCTCGATCAGCTGTTCTATGAATGTGCGGTTGTCTTTGTGACTCCGTGCATATTCAAGAGTTTCCAGAATCTCTTCATGATGAATGAATTCTTCTGCTTGGGGTGAATCTACTTTATACATTTCTTTTTATTGTTTGTAATCGCCTCTGGAGAAGGAGAGATTTGATAACCGATCTTTTCCAGCTGCTGTTGCAATATGTTAAGTCCTTCCGCAGATTCTGCCCGAGGGGAGGCTTTGTTATTATACAGATTGTACTTTTTTCGTTCTTCCTGTGGCGACAAATTGGGCATGACTACATTGGCGCCTGCCAGTATTCCCTGCTCCCGTCCATCGGGAGTGAGGGTAGCCAGTGCCGTAGTTGCCGGAATCAGCGCTGACGGATGCATCAGACGGAAGATGGATAATAAAAGGAGCGTCTGTTCCACGGTTCCGCTGGGAGACTGGGCAAAAGGCAGGCGTTTCGCGATGAGGCAGGGAAGGGACCGATACCAATCATTTCGGGACGAAGCTGTTCGATAAACAGAATATCCTGAATCAGATGTTCTATGGTCTGTCCCGGACTGCCGACCATGATTCCGGTGCCTGTCTGATAGCCGATCTCCTTTTTAAATCCCGTAAGCATTGCAGACGATGCTCGCATGACATACCGGCAGGGTGCAGTTGTTGATAATGTTCTTTGTCATAAGTCTCATGACGCAGCAGATAGCGGTTGGCACCTGCCTGAAAGAAACGCTCGTATGCTTCCCGCGACTTTTCACCGAGTGACAGTGTTATGGCGCAATCGGGATAACTCCGGCGAATCGTTGAGACTATATCCTCTATCCGTTCCTCTGTCAGTGCGGGGTCTTCTCCTCCTTGCAGCACAAAGGTACGGAAGCCGAGTCCATACCCTTGTTTGCAGCAATTCAGTATATTTTCTGTGGATAACCGATAACGTTCCAGATTCGGATTCCCTTTCCGGATACCGCAGTAATGGCAGTTATTCCGGCAACAGTTACTGACTTCAATCAGTCCGCGAATAAAAATCCGGTTTCCGAAATGACGGAGACTGACTTCTTGCGCCTGTTTATTGATATAGCGCAATGATTCTCCGTCACATTCGGTCAGCAGTTGCCGGAATTCTTCCGGTCGGAGTGTCCTTTCTTCTCGCAGTTTATCTATCCATTGTCTCATAGCTTTCTTTCCGTTTTGAGCAACTCTTCTTGTGCCTAATTGACGACGTCCTGAAACAATGTCGTTGTGCGTACTCGGTCCGGTGATACAACCACCTTCGCAAGCCATGACTTCAATAAATTGTCCGGCTGCCTTTTCCCGGTCTTGGCACAGGCACGCAGCAGGGCTATGTTTCTTATTGATATCCGACACTTGGATCGCGTTTATCTTTTCCGCTTCTTCTTTCAGGTATGCTTTTACGGCTCCCATCACACCACCGGCTTGTGCAAAACCATGTGCTTCACGGACGGAAGTATGCAGTATAGAGAAAGAATTGTCTGTTCCAGCTGAATGTCCATTCCATCAAGATAGAACCTACTTCCTCGAATGTCAGGATATAGTCTACAGCATCGTCACGGCGTACCTCTTTTCGTTTGGCTACGCATGGACCGACAAATACAATCTTCGCATCCGGATGTTTCTCTTTGGCGATTCGTGCCGCATAATACATCGGTGATCCTGTGGTAGAAACGTACGGTTTCATTTCCGTCATGTGCTTTTCTACCAGTTCAATGTATGAAGGACAGCAGGAGGTAGTCATGAATTTCTGACCTTCTTCCAGTTTTTCCAGCAGTTCGTGTGCCTCTCGTTGCTGGTGGTCATCATGGCTCCTTCGGCTACTTCGATAATGTCGGTGAATCCTATTTCTTTAAAGGCACCGTATACCTGTTCGATAGAAGTCTTGAACTGTCGAGGATAGACGGAGCGATGATAGCTACCAACTTTTCTCCTTTCTTGATGTGTTGCAGTACATCAAAGGTTTGTGAAATCTCAAAGATAGCACCGAACGGGCAGGCATTCATACATTTTCCACAGTAGATGCACTTGCTTTCGTCAATATGTTCCACGCCATGCTCATCTTTGCTGATAGCTTTTCACCGGGCAGGATTCTTCGCAAGGAACGGGGATATATACAATCGCGTGATAAGGACAACTCTTATGGCAGATACCGCAACTGACGCAAGTATCATGATCAATCATCGCCTGACCGTTTTTCTTGAAACGTATTGCATCCTTAGGGCAATTCATATAGCAGCTGCGTGCCACACATCCTCGGCAAAGATTGGTGATTTCGTAATTAATCTGTACGCAGGAAGAACAGGCTTCGTCAATGACACACATGATATTTTCCTTACTTGGCTCCGGGCGGTTCAGTGCCATCCGTGCATATTCGGAGAGAGGAGTTACTTCATCGTGTTCATCGGTCATATCCAGTCCCATCAGCGGGAAGGTCTTGGATCTCCATACAGCACGTTCTTTGTGTACGCAGCAACGCCCCAGCGGTTTTGATTTGCGCGGACTCAGCTCAATAGGGAGACGGTCAATTTTTTTTCTACTAACTGGTCGTTTTTCCAGAGTCTGACGAGATCAGCCAGCAATTTATGCCGGACAATCATAATATTATTAGTAAAAAAGCCATATAGTAATTAAAAGGGTTGTTAGTGGGTGCAAAGATAGTAACTAGTTTGCGGATAAACTAATAATCGTTAAATTGAATGTAGCAGATTGTTACATTAATATTTCCGGAAGGATAAAACAGCCTGTATGCAGGAGACTATTTCCCTCCGGTTGGTTAAATAAATTCAATATTTAAGGTTTTTTGAAACATTCTTGTCAATTTTTTGTAGCATTTCGGTGTTATCTTTGTAAAACATAAAATAAGAGAGGAGAAGAGATATGAGTAGCAGTATGTTGGAACAAAGAAGTCGTTTTGCGATGATCGGTGCATTGATGATCATCATCAGCCTGATGTTTTGGTATTATATGGGGAGTTCGCTGGTTAGTGCTACAAAGAAGTACCTCGAACAGGTACAGACAATAGAGATCACTTGTGAGTAAAAAAACAGATATTTGTTTGTATAGAGCGATAGTTATCCGGCTAAAATCATTACTTTTGCCGCAAGCAAACCAAATAATGATGGAAGAGAAAGAGAAGGCCTGGAAAACAGTAAGTAGCAAATATCTGTTTCGCCGCCCGTGGTTGACAGTTCGCTGCGAAGATATGCTATTACCTAATGGAAACCACATCCCTGAATATTATATTCTTGAATATCCCGATTGGGTAAACACGATAGCAATAACCAAAGACGGCAAATTTGTATTTGTCCGTCAGTATCGTCCTGGATTGGGACGTACCTCTTATGAACTCTGTGCCGGAGTTTGTGATAAAGAGGATGCTTCCCCATTAGTTTCCGCTCAGCGCGAACTGTGGGAGGAGACCGGATATGGAAAAGGAAACTGGCGAGGAATACATGGTGATATCTGCTAATCCGAGTACGCATACCAACCTGACTCATTGCTTTCTAGCTACGGATGTCGAACCGATAGATCATCAACATCTGGAAGATACCGAACATTTGTCTGTACATCTGCTGACTTTTGAAGAAGTGAAACAACTGCTGGAAAACAATGAGATCATGCAGTCACTCAACGCCGCCCCCCTTATGGAAATATGTGGCTGAACATGCGGCAGACTTTGAACAGGAATCTGTCGAGAAGGTGGAACATGAAAAAACGGAAACCATCTCACACCGTATCAACGATTTGCTTTATTATCAGAACTCAATTTCACGGTCTTTGTCCCGTTTTCTGAAAGATGAAGAAGTCGAGACAGGAATTTATGAGATATTAAAAGATATTCTGGCTTTTTATCGGGCGGGACGTGCCTATATTTTCGAGACGGACGAAGAAAATCATTTTATAACTGTACCTATGAAGTTGTAGCGGAAGGAGTAAAAAGCGGAAATAAAATGAATTGCAGGAAATTCGGTAGACTTCATGCCGTGGTGGACATCACAGATATTGGGCAAAGAAGCCTATTCTATTTGAAACATTAAAGCCGATGTCTGGAATGGGGCAGGGCGAATATGAGGTGTTGTCCCGTCAGGGGAATCAAGGCTTTGATGGCGACTCCGTTGGTAGTCAATGATCATGTCTATGGATTTATGGGAGTAGATTTGGTAGATGGTTCCGCTTCATGGTCGGACGAAGATTATCGCTGGCTGTCTTCTTTGGCCAATGTAATCAGTATTTGTCTTGAACTGCGCAGGGCGAAAGAGAAAGTGGTCTTTGAACAAGCAGCTTTGGCACGTAGTGAAAGACTCTTCAAAAATATCTTCACCAATATTCCTGCCGGAGTAGAGATTTACGATAAGGATGGTAATCTGGTGGATTTGAACGAAAGAGATATGGATATGCTGGGAATTGCGGATAAGTCGGAGGTGATCGGGCTCAATTTCTTTGAAAACCCGAATGTGGATGCCCAGATACTTGAGAGTATACGCAAGAGCAGTATTACGGATTTTCGTGCCCGTTATTCGTTCGAATGTGCCCGCCACACGGGATATTATCGTCCATTGAAAGCCGGTGTCATCGAACTTTATACAAAAGTCCGCAAATTATATGATAATCATGGTAACCTTACCGGATATATCCTTATCAATATGGATAATACGGAGCGTATTGATGCCTTGAAGCGTATTTCTGATTTTGAGAATCTGTTTCTTCTTATATCTGATTATGCCAAGGTGGGATATGCCAAAACTCAATCTGCTGAATCGTCAGGGCTATGCCATCAAGCAATGGTTCAAGAATATGGGGAGAAGATGAGAATACACCTCTTTCCGATGTAGTCGGTGTTTACTCCAAAATGCATCCGGATGACCGTTCCCGTATGCTTGCTTTTTTTTTGAAGAAGCAAAGAAAGGGAAAGCAAAAGCCTTCAAAGGTGAGATGCGTATTTTGCGTCCCGGTACGAAGAATGAATGGAATTGGGTACGTACTAATGTAGTGTTGAATCTCTATGAGCCGGAAAAAGGACAAGTGGAATTGATTGGAGTCAACTATGATATCACTGCCTTGAAAAAGAAACGGAAGCCAAACTGATAGAGGCCAAAGAGAAAGCCGAAGAATCCGACCGGTTGAAGTCTGCTTTCCTTGCCAATATGAGTCATGAGATACGCACTCCGCTGAATGCCATAGTCGGTTTTTTCCAGCCTGATGGTGGATACGGAGGATATGGAGAAAAGACGGCAGTACATGGATATTGTGGAAGAAAACAATGACCTGTTATTACAATTGATTTCAGATATTCTTGACTTATCGAAGATTGAGGCGGGAACATTCGATTTCACCGAACGTGAGTTGGACGTAAATCTGCTTTGTGAAGATATTGTTCTCGCTATGAGAATGAAGGCCAGACCGAACGTGGAAATCCTTTTGACCGCCATCTGCCGGAATGTCGCATCATGAGTGACCGCAATCGATTACATCAGGTTATTTCCAACTTTGTAAACAATGCGATTAAATTCACGGAAGAAGGAAATATACGGGTAGGCTATGATCAGCTTGATGAGGCTCATCTGCGTTTCTACGTTGCCGATACAGGCATTGGCATTGAGCCGGAAATGCAGAACGAGATTTTTGAGCGTTTCGTCAAACTGAATTCCTTTTTGTACATGGCACAGGACTCGGGCTTTCCATTTGCCGCAGTATTGTGGAACAATTGGGTGGCGAGATTGGCGTAGATAGTGAACCGGAGAAAGGTTCTTGTTTCTGGTTTACCCTGCCGATAAAGTAAAGTTGTTCTTCCTTTGTGCGGTTAGTCCGTGCAGCTCTTTCTGATAAAGACTGTTTAGAGTGCCGGCATGGGGGCACTGACGTTTTTTAAGATGTCGCTTTGAGCCAGATAGCTGCTATTATTGGCATAGATAAACATAACACTGCCATCTTTAATTGTATTAATGATGGGCTTGGCTAGTTTTGTCGGGGGAGGGCAGGACATCCCAGACTTCTCCCCAAACGTCCCGAGGCGGCTACTGTCGGATTGGCGTATGAAGCCCCGTGCACGACGATGGAACGTTCTTTTGCTTTGTCATTGATTCCTTTTTCGAGTCCGTTTAGGATGAGTGAATAGCCGTTTCCGCCTTGGTAAGTGTTTTCAGTGAGATAAAATCCCAATGAGCTTTTATAAGAGCCGTTTTGGTTGGAGAAAGAAGTGGCATAGTTCCCTCCACTGTTTCGTCCGTGTGAGACTACTGATGAAAACAGCAGTTGTTTCTTCTCCATATCGAAGACAAAAAACGTTTTTCGGTAGACGGCTTTGAGAAGTCAATCAGCGTCAGAATCGGTTTACTCTTTCTCCTTGATGCGGTTGTAACCGGCGACAGCCTGACGGAATGCAATGAAATTGACAATTCCACCCAACTCCATTTCTTCAAAGAGCTGTTCGCCGGCAGCTAATTCGGACACAGGAGTCGGAAAGTCAGATGCAGGAACGGCCATTGTGTCGACTGAAACATGGCTGAATGGAATGAAAAGGAATGATAAAAATAATATAACTTTCTGAAGCATAGGGTTTAAGCTTGAAATAAAATCGCGGTAAAGATAGGGATTTTTATTCCAAAACAAAAATAATCGTCTCATTAACAGGTGCCCAGTCGAAAATAAATTTGGCATGGGAAGTTGCGTTCCGTACACACATATGTGATCGGGGAGTGGTTCCCAGTGACCAGCTATATTCTATCTGTGTCTTTCGGGGCTCGTTGACAGGTACTCCGTGAATGTAGGCTCCGTCCGTGAAGCGGCTGGCGTAAGGCGCGTAGCCTCCTGTCTCTTTCGAGCCGTCTTTCAGAAATATCATTTTCACTTTCTTTTCCTGCAGTACGAACATTCCTAAAGGGGTTTCCTGCGCATACGGCGGTCGGTGAAGTCCGGTAGTAGAAGGGTTCATACTGCGTACTATCCATTTCCCTTTTTCCGTGCGTTCCAGTGCGGTAATATTCTGATTATGGCGGTCCACAAAGATGGCTTTATTGAAAACCACCGTATCTCCGATCACTTTGACATACTTTTTAGGAATCATCCATTCGCCTTCTGTAAATATCGGTTCTGCTTTGACAAAGTTTTCTCCGTCTTCGATGAAACGCGTCAGTTCACCATCCTGCCCGTAGCGTTCGGGGGTTACCGTATCCGTCAGCAGATAAAGCGGGACAGACTGGTATCGTTCTACCCCAAGCGTATCCGCTACCCGTCCGTAGGCATTTCTTTTGAAGTTTTTTTCACCAATGGAGCTTCACCGTTTCTGTTTTTGTAATTCTGGAGGATAGCCCATTGAGACGGCTGCAGTTGTATGTTGTTTTCGAGCAGGGCAAGCTGTTCTTTTATTTTGTCCCATTGGAAACTGCGGGTCGTATCTTTATAAGGATATGTATCTTCCAGTGTGTATTTATCATACAGCAGCTCTTTGGTGATTTTTGAATTTCTTCCGGAGTAATCTTTTTGACGACAGGTTCTGCCACAGTTTCCGCAATCGTGTCCTGTGCCAGTGAATCACCTGTAAAGTCTCTTCAGAAGTTTTTTGTCCTGTACGCGAAGTGCAGGAATAGAGTACGCAAAAAGCGATGGATATGCCAAAACTTATTTTATTCATATAATCTATACAGTTCATCTTGGGGTTCGTTTACGAATATACGTTATTATAAGGAATAATCCGCTTCTATTGTTTAAAAAGTGTGGAACAAATATGCTTTTTTGCCATTAATAACCTGTTGTCAGTCATTTTGTCAGTCAATTTCTGCCAAACAATCATTATTTTGCTTTGGCATACTTTTCGCAACTGATTTAGCGTCTTCTTCAAGAAGAGGACAAATCATGAATATAATGTATAACAAATAAAATCAAAAAAAAGAACTATGAACATTAAACCATTAGCAGACAGAGTGCTTATCCTCCCTGCACCTGCAGAAGAAAAAAACAATTGGTGGTATCATTATTCCTGATACAGCAAAAGAAAAACCTTTGAAGGGTGAAGTTGTGGCAGTTGGTCACGGAACGAAAGACGAAGAAATGGTATTGAAAGTAGGCGATACAGTTCTTTATGGCAAGTATGCCGGAACAGAACTTGAAGTAGAAGGCACTAAATACCTTATCATGCGTCAGAGCGATGTTCTCGCTATCTTGGGTTAATTCAAAATTCAAAATTTATCATTTTAAAATAAATAAGATATCATTATGGCAAAAGAAATATTATTCAATATCGATGCCCGCGACCAATTGAAAAAAGGTGTCGATGCATTGGCAAATGCAGTAAAAGTAACTCTTGGCCCGAAAGGACGTAACGTCATTATCGAAAAGAAATTCGGTGCGCCGCATATTACGAAAGACGGTGTGACAGTAGCAAAGGAAATCGAATTGGCAGACCCTTACCAAAATACCGGTGCACAGCTGGTAAAAGAAGTTGCTTCTAAGACAGGTGACGATGCCGGTGACGGTACAACTACTGCAACCGTTCTTGCACAAGCTATCGTAGCTGAAGGTTTGAAGAACGTAACTGCCGGTGCTAGCCCGATGGATATCAAACGTGGTATCGACAAGGCTGTTGCCAAAGTGGTAGAATCAATCAAGGATCAGGCTGAAACTGTAGGTGACAACTATGACAAGATCGAACAAGTTGCTACCGTATCTGCAAACAACGACCCGGTAATCGGTAAATTGATTGCTGACGCTATGCGTAAAGTTTCTAAAGACGGTGTAATCACTATCGAAGAAGCAAAAGGTACAGACACTACTATCGGTGTAGTAGAAGGTATGCAGTTCGACCGTGGTTATCTGTCTGCTTATTTCGTTACTAATACGGAAAAGATGGAATGTGAGATGGAGAAACCTTACATTCTGATCTACGACAAGAAGATTTCTAACCTCAAAGATTTCTTGCCTATCCTTGAACCGGCTGTTCAGACAGGTCGTCCTCTGTTGGTTATCGCAGAAGATGTGGATAGCGAAGCGTTGACTACATTGGTAGTAAACCGTCTGCGTTCTCAGCTGAAGATTTGTGCTGTGAAGGCTCCGGGCTTCGGCGACCGTCGTAAAGAAATGCTGGAAGATATCGCTATCCTGACAGGTGGTGTGGTAATCAGCGAGGAAAAAGGTCTGAAACTGGAACAGGCTACAATCGAAATGCTCGGTACTGCTGACAAGGTAACAGTTTCTAAAGATTATACAACAATCGTAAACGGTGCTGGTGTGAAAGAAAACATCAAGGAACGTTGCGATCAGATCAAGGCTCAGATCGTTGCTACTAAATCAGATTACGACCGTGAGAAATTGCAGGAACGTCTGGCTAAATTGTCAGGTGGTGTAGCAGTTCTCTATGTAGGTGCTGCTTCTGAAGTAGAAATGAAAGAAAAGAAAGACCGTGTAGACGATGCATTGCGTGCAACTCGTGCTGCTATCGAAGAAGGTATCATTCCGGGTGGTGGCGTTGCTTACATCCGTGCTATCGATTCTCTTGAAGGCATGAAGGGGTGACAATGCGGACGAAACAACAGGTATCGGTATCATCAAACGTGCTATCGAAGAACCGCTTCGCGAAATTGTTGCCAATGCAGGCAAAGGAAGGTGCGGTAGTTGTTCAGAAAGTACGTGAAGGTAAAGGTGACTTCGGTTATAATGCCCGTACGGATGTTTACGAAAATCTGCATGCTGCCGGTGTAGTAGATCCTGCTAAAGTAGCTCGTGTGGCTCTTGAAAATGCAGCTTCTATCGCAGGTATGTTCCTGACTACAGAATGTGTGATCGTGGAAAAGAAAGAAGATAAACCAGAAATGCCGATGGGCGCTCCGGGAATGGGCGGCATGGGCGGAATGATGTAATTCTTCCTTTCCGGACATAAAAATAAGGTATGGAACCGCTTTCCCCTGTGGGGGAGGCGGTTCTTTTTTTGCGCAGCTTTGTGATAGAAACTTTTGTGTGTAACTTGGCGTTATTTGTTTGGAAAGAAGTATCTTTGTGTATTGCAAATCAAAAATCCCTGAGAATATGAGTAGTAAAATTTATCCTATCGGTATACAGAACTTTGAAAAGATTCGAAAAGATGGTTACTTTTACATTGATAAAACTGCGTTGATTTATAAATTGGTAAAGACTGGCAGTTATTATTTTCTAAGTCGTCCCCGTCGTTTTGGAAAAAGTTTGCTGTTATCTACTCTTGAAGCTTATTTTAAAGGAAGAAAAGAACTTTTCGAAGGATTGGCGATGGAGAGTCTGGAGAAGGACTGGATTGAATATCCGGTTATTCATCTGGATCTGAATGCTAAAAAGTTTGATACTGAAAATGACCTTATCCGTCTGATAGATCGACAACTTCTTGTTTACGAAGCTCAATACGGTTCATGTTCCAGTGATGAAACGATCGATGACCGTTTGGTTACTTTAATTAGACTGGCTGCAGAAAAAACAGGGCAGCGGGTGGTGATTCTTGTCGACGAGTATGACAAACCAATGTTGCAAGCCATTGGTAGAGATGAGTTGCAGGAAGAATACCGGAGTACATTGAAAGCCTTCTACGGCGTGATGAAGTCTATGGATGGTTATATTAAATTTGCTATGCTGACAGGTGTGACGAAGTTTGGTAAGGTTAGTGTATTCAGCGATTTGAATAATCTCAACGATATCTCCATGTGGAATCAATATATAGATATATGTGGAGTCAGTGATCAAGAATTGCATGATAATCTGGAGGTTGAACTTTCTGAATTTGCAGATGCTCGTGGAATGACATATAATGAAATATGTGTTGCATTGCGTGAATACTATGATGGTTACCATTTTACTCATAATTCCATCGGTATGTATAATCCGTTTAGTCTTCTCAATGCATTCTTACGTAATGAATTTGGCAGCTATTGGTTCGAAACCGGTACACCTACCTATCTGGTAGAATTATTAAAAAAACATCATTATGATCTTCAGAGAATGGCGCACGAAGAAACGAGTGCTGAAGTCTTGAATAGTGTTGATTCTACTTCCGACAATCCGATACCTGTCATTTATCAGAGTGGTTATCTCACTATAAAAGGATATGATGAGCGTTTTGGTATTTATCGTTTAGGATTTCCTAACCGTGAAGTGGAAGAAGGATTTATCAAGTTCCTGCTTCCTTTTTATGCGAATACCAATGCGGTAGAATCGGCATTTGAGATTCAGAAGTTTGTTCGTGAAGTACGGGCCGGAGATTATGATTCTTTCTTTCGACGTTTACAAAGTTTCTTTGCTGATACACCTTATGAGTTGATTCGTGATTTGGAATTACATTATCAAAATGTTCTTTTTATTGTTTTCAAGTTAATAGGATTCTATGTTAAAGCAGAATATCATACTAGTGAAGGACGTATTGATCTTGTTCTCCAGACAGATAATTTCGTTTATATCATGGAGTTTAAATTGGATGGTACAGCGGAGGAAGCATTGCTACTGACAGATAAATGAGAAACATTACGCTCAGCCTTTCGAATCAATGATTGGGAGTTGTTCAAAATTGGAGTGAATTTCAGTGCCAAGACACGAAATATAGAGAAGTGGGTTGTAGAAAAAGGAGGAAACTAAGTATTTAAAATTAGTTGGTAAAGTCTTTCTGCCATTTAGCTTCGTTTATAATATTCTTCGCTTTCATAAAGCAATGCTTTGGATATCCAAAAGCTATGCTTTATGGTTGCTAAAGCATAGCTTTAAGTTGCCATACGGGAGATGTTATAAATATTATCTTCACCTTCACTTTACCTTCGAAATCCTTTATTTATCGATGATATCGGGTGAAGGCCTAGTTATTCACCCTTTGAACTGAAAAAGAATGACATTCGTTCATGAAAGTATCATTCCTTTTGCTATAAGCTAATTTGTTTTTGCTATAATGATATTTGCATTAGCTATAACCTAATGGAAAGATGCTAATAGATTATTTTTTTCTTCTCAATGTTTGTTTTAAACATCCTATTGATTGTATGTAAACGAGCGGTCGATTGTATACAAATAAGCGGTCGATTTACCTTGGTTGACTGCTCGATTAGAGTAAAATGAGCGGTTGATTGTATCTGACTTGTCTGAAGAAAGAGGTGAAGGTACCTCCCTTCACCCACTATCACTGATGAATAAAGGTTTTCAAAGAAAAGGTGAAGGGTGAAACCTTTGTTTGAAAAACTTGTGGTATAATGCGTAAAAGCAACAGAAATCAACAAAATACGTGTTTTTGATGCTGATCCAATTAAAATTCGTTTCTTTGCCTCCAAACTTTTGTCGAGAGGTCTTTGTTTTTTTGACCGTTCACTCCTATTATAAGAGTAGGAAGTGTATTTATTTAATAGTGTATATCTAATAGTTTATGCAATGGGGAATTTAATTTCATTTTTTAAGAAAGTAGCCGATGGGCTACGGGCAGAGGGAAACTTTGGGACTGCCCATGTGTATCGAAGTACTTTGAACATTGTGACAACCTTTCATGGGAGTAAATACCTTGATTTTCATCAGGTAAATCCCGAATGGTTGAAAGATTTTGAAGTCTATCTTCGCAGTCGTGGTTCCAGTTGGAATACAGTTTCCACTTACCTTCGTGTGTTGCGTGCGGTTTATAATCGTGCAGTTGATCTTCGTAAAGCGGAATATATCCCGCATTTATTCCGTTCTGTTTACACAGGAACACGTGCAGACAGGAAGCGTGCGCTGGAAGATGAAGATATGCGAAAAGTTTTTAGTCGTTTGTCGAAATCATCCACAATTCCTTCAGATTTACGTCGTACGAAGGAACTGTTTATTCTGATGTTTCTGCTTCGTGGTTTACCTTTTGTTGATTTGGCTTATTTGCGTAAAAGCGATTTAAGAGGAAACGTGATAACGTATCGTCGGCGTAAGACCGGTCGTTCCTTATCAGTGACTTTGACGCCGGAATCTATGCTTTTATTGGAAAAGCACATAAGCCGGGATCTTAGTTCTCCTTATTTGTTTCCAATTCTTCATAGCATTGAAGGAAGTCAGGAAGCATATCGGGAATATCAGTTAGCCTTACGGAGTTTCAATCAGCATTTAGAATTGTTAGGTCAGTGGCTGGGACTGGAAAGCAAACTTAGCTCGTATACAGCACGTCATACTTGGGCTACGACAGCTTATTATTGTGAAATTCATCCGGGTATCATTTCTGAGGCAATGGGACATTCTTCCATTACGGTGACCGAAACTTATCTGAAGCCATTCCGTAGTAGGAAAATTGATGAAGCAAATAATAGGATCGTTGATTTTGTGAAACGCTCTATTGGTGGAGTAATAGTCTGATTAATACCCTGTTACTTGGTAGGTAACGGGACTGAATAGCGCTGCAAATATGGACATATTTTGGAAAACATGCAAACAAAATTGAAAAATTCTCAGATAAACTACTAAAAAAAGAACACATAAACGACAAATACTGCGGATTCTTTTTGTATTAAGACTGTATTAACCTTAAATTTTGGCAAAAGATTTTCCTCCCTCTGCCGCTATTACTACTAAGCAGGGGTAAAAGATTTAGATTCTTTTTGAATCTGTTTTCTACAAAAACTACTTTATAAAGGTTACCACAAAGGTTTACCCGTTACCTACCAAGTAACGGGACAGGCATTATTGAAACTTAGTGTTTAATAATATATTATTAATGTAATTTTTAAGTAGTTATGAAAAGAAAATTTGTAAAAGTGATGTTCTTCGGGGCGCTGGCACTTTCTACTGTCACCTATGTAGGTTGTAAGGACTACGATGATGACATCGACAATCTGCAAACACAGATTGACGCTGTAAAGGTGTCACTCGATGAATTGCAGGCTAAAGTGAATGGTGGGGCTGTCATCACGAACGTTACTAAGGGAGAAAATGGAATTACTGTAACGCTCAGCGATGGTAAAAAGCTATGAGCTGACAAACGGCAAGGACGGTGCTGCTGGGACGCTGCTGTTTGGACAATTGGCGAAAATGATGGCTATTGGTATAAAGATGGTGTGAAGACTCAATACAAAGCTGTCGGTGTAGATGGTCAAGCTGGTGCAGACGGCAAACCCGGTGCAGATGGTAAGCCCGGTGCAGACGGCAAACCGGGCGAAGATGGTAAACCTGGTGAAAATGGTCTGTACTATGTACCTAATCCGGAAACCGGATGCTTTGACATATGGAAAGATAACAAATTCGTTGAATCGACAGATATCAGTTGGAAGGCTGCATCTGAAGGAGGTATTAGTGCAGTCCTTAATGGTAATGTGTTGACACTTCACTGGCGTGCAGGGAAAAGATGGTGAGTCAATTTCTGTTGATCTTGTTTCAGGCATTGCTTTTGTCTTCTATAGCATTCATCCAGATGTTGTAAGCCAGGATGTTCCGTATGCTACTACTAGTAATCCTTTCTATCATATTAAGAACTATTTGGATGAAACTAAGTATAATGCTAATAATACTTTCAAAGCACAGTCAGACTGGGGTAAATCCAATGTTGTGGCATTGAATTATCGCTTGAATCCGGAAGATGCAAATGTAGATGCAAAAACGGTATATGGTTTTATTGATCGTAAAATCACTACTCGTGCTACCGGTGACAGAACTCTTCTTTTGAATGTAAATGATAAGAGTGTAAGTAATGGTGTTGTTGTAATTGGTGCTACTGTAACCCGAATGCATTGGTTGAAAACCAAGAATATAACATTGCTGCTTTACAGGCATGGTATGGTCAAAAACCTCTGACTTCTGATTACGTTCATATTACTTCTGAAGAAATAGATCTTATACTTGCCGATAGTGCAAAAACTGTAAAAGGTGAGGCTGCTATAACATTCTATAATCGTACGCAATCTATAGCAAAAGGTGAATCCGATGCTTTCATCAAACAGTTTGTAGCATTGGATGCAGACGCAAATGCTGCGTTTAAATATACTAGTACGATTGATCTGAAAGATTATGTCGGATTGTATTCTGACAATAAGACAGAATGGTTGGCTGCATTGGGCTTCAAGGGCATGAGCTATGAATTCTCTATACCTGAGAAATATCTGGCTAATGATGACGAGAAGACTAATCAGCAGTGGTTCATCACAAAAGATGGAGAAAATACACTTGATAATGGTGTAATCAAGGTTAATCCGGAAGTCGTTAATGGAACTCCGGCTATCGGACGTACTCCGGTGGTAAGAGTAGATGCTTTCTTGACTAGCAATGGTGGTGCGAAGAAACTGGTTGCTTCTTCTTATATTAAACTGTCTATTACAGAAGAAGATCCTACTCCGGGAACGAAAAAGCCTGATTATGGAATTATTGATATGTCTGCTGATAAAGCAGCTGATTATCATAAGTTAGAAAGGTGATGAACAAGCATTTACCAATACTTATGCTCTTGATAACGTTAATATGGATTATCAGGCTATCAACAATAAGATTTACGGTACTGCAAAATTGACTTCTACATACATTCTGGAATTATTATGGTGGTGATGATCATAAATATAATGTATTGGTTACTGTGACTAATAAGAGTGGTCAGGAAGAAACAATCATCAGTGAAGAAGTTTCTCAGCAAACTGATGTTGTGATCTCTAATAAGGGACTTTTGCTTAATATTAAGTTGAATGATGATGCTACTAAGACTTCAGCTATCAAGGTTGGTGTTAACAACCAAATTAAGTCTCAGAACACTTATAAAGATATTGATGGCAAGGGTGCTAAGTATTCAGTGAAGATTATTATTCCTTCTAATGATAACTCACATGGTGATATTGTACTTCAACAAATATTCTATGTGAAGGAAGAATGTGTTCCTTATGTTTATAATCCTCTTTATTACAATGAAACATATAAGTCTCTTGCAGATGGCAAAACTTATGATGACTGTATCGTAATTAAAGGGCAGAATACTTCAGGATATTGGGAAATGTCTTCTGTTGTAAGTGAACATTTTGCTAACCTGTGAAGGTGAGAATATCTTTGAATATTACAATAAGGTAAATAACGTAAATGCTCTTCAATTCCAGTGGGCAACTGGTATTACTGGAGTTACTCCGGATCCTTTGACTTCATTCAACACAGATGAAACAGTGAAATTGACTGAAGCGATGACTAAGCGTGACGATGTTAAGAACATGACTTACAAGGTTACTTTGGTAAACGATGAAATCTGTAACTTTAACTATAACATTGTATTCGTTAATCCGTTTGTTGCTGGTACTACTAATGGCATAAAGCATTTATGGTAATGGTATTGGTGAGAACAAGGTGCAACAATGCCGCAGGTCGTTGTTAAGGACAATGAAGGTAGTAATATCTATTCTTACAATAATACGTCAAAAACTTTGGTATTAAGCTCTAAGGCTACAGATACTTATAAGTTGACTAATGATATTGTTAGCGTAGAATATGCTTTCGTAGAAAATGCTGCTTGGACTGAACTGACTTCTAATATGTCTAAGGATTCTAGACTGGAAGTAGATGATGCAACAGGTGTTGTTACTTGGAAAAAATCAAGGTTCTACTTTGGTGAAAGATTACAATCTTACTGTAACAGCTACTGTTACATTCAAAGACTTGTCAGTCGTAATATGTAATATTCCTGTTAAATTGGCGAAAGATGCTCAATAACAGAGTCATATTTTCCTCATAAAGGAGTCTGACTTGCAAAAGTATGACTTCTCATAATTACAGAGGACGTTCCGAGGGAATAAAAGGAGCGTCCTCTGTTTTAAATTGAAATTATATAGTACGAACATGAAGAATAAATATCACATTCTTTTAGTTGCATTTTTGATGTGCTCTACTGCAGTTTTTGCTCAACAGTCAGGTAGTATAAGCAGCCAGCCTCGTATAAAAGAGGAAGGAAAAGATAGTTCACAATCCGCATTGGTTTTTATCTGTCCAGGGTGGTGGTGCCTATACTGTGGGGGAAGCTGGTTTTGGAGATTTACTTTCTCCGTCAATAGCAATATCTCTTGGGTATAAGTTTACTCCTTTGTTCGGGCTCCGGGCTGAGGCTAGCGGTTGGCAAGCCAAAGGAGGTTGGGTAACCCCGACTACTACTTATACATATAAGTATTTGCAAGGCAGTGTAGATGCTATGCTTGATCTGGGTAATTTGTGTTGTGGTTTTAATCCTAAACGTTTTTTTAATGCTTATCTCTTTTTTGGGAGTAGGCTTGAATGGCGTATTTAGTAACGATGAAGCTGTAGCCTTAAATGCGAACGGATATAAATTACATCATCTTTGGACAGGTAAGAAAGCATATGTTGGAGGACGTGGTGGTTTGGGAGCAAATCTTCATTTAAATGATCATGTAGGGATTAATCTGGAGCTGAATACCAATATGTTATCAGACAAGTTCAACTCAAAGAAGGGCCGTAATGCTTTGACTGGCAGTTCAATGCCTTGGCAGGTTTTACTTTTACTTTTGGTAAAAGTTATAAAAAGACAGTGCCTGTCTACTATGACGTGGAGCAAGTAACTCCAACAACAGTGATAGAAAAATCTGAGTTTACTCCTGTAGTAGATCAGTCGAAAAAAGAAATAACTGTCAGAGATACTTTGAAACAGAATATCTTTTTCGCTCTGAATTCTGCACGTATTCAAGATGATCAGCAATCAAAGATTGCTTCTTTGGTTGAATATATGAAAAAGCATCCTACTGCAAGAATGAATGTGACAGGTTATGCGGATATAAATACAGGTAATCCGAGAATTAATAACAGGCTATCTGAAACTCGGGCTAAAAATGTTGCTGAAGCATTGAAAGTAAAGGGCATTGCAGCTGATAGGATTATCATAGATTTCAAGGGGGGATACTGTACAACCTTATTCCACCCCTGAAGAAAATCGTGTAAGTATCTGCATCGCAGAATGAAATTTCCCACTCTCATGTGAAATTCTATTTTCCCCATTAACCTCAATATGAGGAGTTTTCACATGAGAAAAATATATGGAAGTCTATGCTTGTGAAAGTCGGGACTTCTATAATCCCTTTTCACTAGAATGTGAAAAGAGTCAAAAGGGCGATCTGAATACAAAGATTGTGCTTGTGAAAGTGCTCTTTTAGTATTTGTCCCCTATAGAGGATGCCACCCTTTTTTCCCACTGGCATCCTCTTTTTGTTTTCTTATATACACTATTATCATTTGCCTCTGTACGGTTTAATCTGCCGGAAATCCCCGTCATACAATCCTACCAGTAAACTCTGTCCTTTATTATCTACTCTCAATCCACCATAAGCGGCACGATTATAGACAGAATCCTGTCCTTCTTCAAAAAAGAAGGATTCGGCACCGAGGAATAATCTGCCATTTATCGTTTTATATTTCAGGACGATCTCATTTTCATTTACTGGTTCAAGGGATTCCTGAAGACGTATTAATTCTCCGACGTGATTCTTGTCCAGCTTGAGCACGGCATAACCGCGTTTAGCTTCCTGCCTGTTTATCAATTCGGAATTTGCTTCTTTATAGTTAAGCCTCATATAATCTCCTTGCATCAGAGAACGGGGATCGACAGGAGCCAGTTGCAATAATACGAGTTGTCCCTCTTTCAGCGTCTGTTCTTTCTGATAAACAGACCAGTTAAAGTATCCCAAAAGAAGGATTAAATTAGCGATAATCAGTATTCGGCTATATTTTTTCATGTCTTGTCTTTTTTTGAGTGAAAATATACCAGGCTATGAGCAATGCGATTCCCGTAAAGAACAAGGTGATCGATTTCGTCAGCAAGGTGATATCCAGATCATAGTAATATTTGGATATGGAATAGATGAAGAGGAGGAGCGCAACTGCGGACTCAGCTTTATAACCGTACTGAAAACATATCAGTATCAGCAGGATACTGCCCGATAGATAAGGGGCATGCAGACTGGGAAGGCAGATCAGGATACAAAGAAGATAAATGCACACCTGATGTACCGGACTCTTAACCTGCATCACCTGCATGATTTTATAAACCATCAGAAGGATACCCACTAACATGAAAACAGATATGATCCAGTCATTTGTGCTTTTTGTCAAGTAATTGACAGACAACCCGGCCAATGAAAGGACACACGATACGAACAGACCGGAATGAATAGGTTTATATTTAGACAAATCTCCGTTCGTATAGCTGAGTATTTTTGTCTCAGATAGATTGACGAATAAGAAAATTGCTATAATAGGCACGGCAGCCACATTCAGCGGATTCAGTGAAGAGAATAAATTCGTTATCTCTCCGAACAGTGCCATATAGAATGAGATTACCGAAAGGAAGGTCAGGATGAACCCTTTGGATAACAGCATCGTTACTACACTGATCCCTATCAGTACAATAAAAGAGGACATCCATGTTTCTATTCATTCCATAACCGGCTAATATACATCCGGCTATGTAGCATGTAATATTCATCGCATCCAGAAAAGGTTTGGTCAGGAGGCGATTGACAAATAAAGTAGTAATGATCAGGATACTTCCTGCAATCAGGCAGGATGTTTCGGACCGGAGAATGGAGGAAAGTACAAGAAATCCCAGAAAGAAGATAGCGGTCAGCACTCCTCCGATAATTGAAAGGACTTCGATTGTCAGGTTACTCTTCTGTGCCATACCATTGTTTTTTTAGGTGAAGGATTGCATAAATCAATAAAGTGGTACCGGTGATAACAATAATTCCTGAGAGGAGAAATATGTTGACATCCCTAAGGTTACTGTGACAGATAAACAGGGATAGTAAAATCATCAGTATGGCAAAAGGAATGGCGGAAAGATAGAATAAATTCCTTTGTCTCCATCCGAACCATAACCCTGCCGAGAACAGCAGAACGGTACTTGTGAGCGGAATGGATACGATTGCATCCTTTTCGCAGATTACTGCCATCATAAGATAAGTCACATGCACGATGGTCGCCAGAGAAAGCAGGCTGACAAACCAACGGTTCTGTCGGCTGAGGGTACCTTTTTGATACTCATCCATTCTGTGACGACCGTTGCCGAAGCGCAAATCCAGGTTACTGCACTGGTCAGTAAAGTGACTGCCCATTGGTTATCCGGCACTATTTGCATAGCATACAGCCATATGGTAGTACAGAGCAGTCCGATAAACGTCAGCCAGAGCGGAGTGAAACGGATGGCGACTGCCCAGAGGATGGTGAACAGTGTCCAGCCCAGAAACAGGTCATACGCATCAGCACCCGTCTGATAGATTTGTCCGAATACAGCAAAAAGTGTGCCTACCAGAAATGTGGCTCCGGTGAGGATTATCTGTTTGATAAGTATATTCCATCGGGTGAATACTGTCAGCAGGACAGATGCAACAAGTAATGTTTGTACGATTCCCAGCTTGGCAAATTTGGGAAGATCTTCCCAGTTATAGGCGAAGAAAAAGATAATTCCTGCCACCGTAAAACCAACGCCTGCTGCTAACAGAAAAATAGAAAGAAATTGTTTCCATTGTCTTTTTATCGGCATACATCGGTTGCCTGAATAGGAGTGAAGAGTCCGGTTTTTCCATGTGCTTCTCTTTTTTGATGATTACAAACATAAGAAAATAAAATGATTATCCTTCAGTTGGATATATAAAAAGGTAGAACCTGACTCATTGTTGGTCTGTAATGAGATCAGGTTATACCTTTCTGAAGATAATCATCTTGTCTGTGTGCAAGGATAAATATCGTTGAAGAAGGAACTGTCAGAAGACTTCCCGTATATGTTTATAATTCGAATTAATAGTATCGATCACTTCCTGTGAGCGTCCGTTAATCAACAGTTTATACATAGACTGGGCGAAGCCCACCATCTGTCCCAACTCTATTTTAGGAGGCATGGCAAGAGCGTTCGGATCGGTCATGATATTTACCAGTACCGGACCATCCAGTTCGAATGCATTTAATAAAGTAGTCAGTACTTCTTCCGGATTGCTGACATTGAAACCTGTTATTCCCATCGCTTCCGCTACTTGAGCGAAGTCGGGATTCAACATATTTGTCTGCCAGTCCGGTAGCCCGTCAACTTCCATTTCCAGTTTAACCATTCCCAGGGAGCGGTTATTGAAGACAATGATCTTAATCGGTAACTTGTATTGAACAACGGTCTCCAGATCTCCTAAAGTCATCGACAGACCTCCGTCACCACAGAGCGCTACTACCTGACGGTCAGGGTAGGCCAGTGCTGCCCCGATGGCCTGTGGCAAAGCATTTGCCATAGAACCATGATTGAAAGATCCCAGCATATGCCGCTTTCCCGTAGCTTGCAGATAACGTGCACCCCATACACAAGTCATTCCAGTATCTACGGTGAATATTGCATCATCCGATGCCAGTTTATCAATCTCGGACATCACATATTCCGGATGGATTTTGTTTATATCTCCTTTATCTTCCGTATAGGCTGCCAGGTCTTTCTTTACTCCTTCATATCTTTTCAGTTGTTTCAGCAGGAAAGTATCATCAGTCTTGGGGTTCAGCATACGCAATAATGCCTGAATAGTCATTCTTACATCTCCGCAAAGTCCGATATCCACTTTGGCACGGCGTCCGAGCCGTTCGGGTTTGATATCTATCTGTGCTATCTTGATGTCATCGGGCAGGAAAGCGGAATAAGGAAAGTCTGTGCCGAGCATAAGAAGTACTTCGGCTTCGTGCATGCTGTAATAGCCGGAAGGCATTCCCAACAGTCCGGTCATTCCGACTTCATAAGGATTTTCATATTGTACTTCCATTTTTCCTTTGAAAGTATATACCACAGGAGCATTCAGCTTCTCCGAAAGCGCGATCACTTCCTCGTGTGCTCCCCGACAGCCGATGCCGCAGAAAAGAGTAATGCGTTTATGGTTGTTCAGCAACTCTGCCAATTGTATCAAGTCTTCTTCTGCCGGACAGACTTCTGGCGGAGCCGGATAATTCTTTACCGAAGAATCGACGGAAACGGAAGATGCCTTGGCCAGGTCTCCCGGTAAGCCTACAACGGCTACCCCTTTTCGGGTGATGGCTGTCTGAATGGCTGATTGAAGCATGCGCGGGAATTGTCCCGGAGTGGTTGCCACTTCATTATAGTAGCTGCAATCGTTAAAGAGTTTTATAGTATTGGTCTCCTGAAAATATTCAGTTCCGAATTCTCCGCTGGGGATGGTGGAAGCGATGGCGATGACCGGTGCGCCTGAGCGTTGTGCATCATATAGCCCATTGATGAGATGAACATGACCCGGTCCGCTACTGCCTGCGCAGCATCCTATCCGTCCGGTCAGTTGAGCTTCGGCTGCTGCGGCATAGGCTCCGGTTTCTTCATGCCGTACATGTATCCATTGTATCTTATTGCTCTTTTCTGACAGCTTCGTTTACTTCATTTAAACTATCGCCCGTCACGGCATAGATGCGCTCTACGCCCGATTCAACTAATGTTTCGATCAGTTGTTCTGCTATTTTTTTTGCCATATTTCTAATAGGTTTAGGATTGATTCTTAATGTAATAACAGATGTATGCCAAGAAAAGTTCTGTTTTAACATATGCTAATAAGTCCGTTGTGTCGTACACATCGCAGGTTTTATGTTAAAAATAATTTTGTAACAACTTTTTAGTGTTGGGGAGGGAACAATTGTGATATCCATTTGTTATCTTTATAGGCGAAATCTTAACCTAATGTTTATAACCTCTTAATAGCTGTAGAAAATGGATAGAAAGCAAATCGGTGTGTATGCTGGTAAAGTCTGGCAACTGCTGAGCAACAATGAGAAATGGGGCTATGGTACCTTAAAGAGAAAGTCCGGGTTGAAGGATAAAGAATTGGGTGCCGCTCTGGGCTGGTTATCGAAAGAGAATAAGATAGAGTTCGATCAGTGTGATGAGGAACTTTATGTATATCTCTGCGTAAATGTTTATATTGGATGAAAGAATGTCTGATGTTTTAATGAGAACAGATTAAATCCCCGAAGTTACATCTTTGTAGATGAGGCTTCGGGGGATTTTGGTATTTTATTCCTTCTCTTTCTTCTGTATTTTCATCTCGATGAGGAAAGCTGCCAGCAGCCCTGCGCCACCGAAAAGAAGTACACATGCGCCATACACGACACTTGCCTGACGTTCCACGTCCCAGTTTCTGGAAGCGGTGTATCCCGGAAATGAGTTGATGCAGATAAAGAAGGCGACCAAGTAGACCTAATCCTATTCCAAGCATCAGCAGACCGCTTTTTAAAGAACCGAAGGTAAATCGGGAGCGGGAGTAATTAAGGTTGAGGGATAAGTTACTGTTGATTTCTCCTGTGTTGACTCTGTCAGCCAGCTTTTCAATCATGGCTATCCGCTCTTTCTTACATACAAAAAGTTCAAATAATTTGTAGATTCCTAATGTAATAGTACCTACTACCAAGGGAATGGTGATAAAATCCATCATAATTATACTGTTTTTAAGTGAATATTTTCGTTCTTTGTATCGTTTGACGCAGTGGACGGAAAAAAAGGGTTACACTGAAAAGCAGATAATTTATAATCCTGTATTTTTTCTTTTCCGGATTGTAACCTTTTGTATCGGGCAGCGTCTAAAGAGTCAAGATGGAACAGAAAGACGAATCATACTATATCGAACGCATACTGGATGGAGAGACGGAATACTTTTCCGTATTTCTTGACCGCTACAGTCGTCCGTTGTATACGTTGGTGGTGCAGATCGTCGGTTGTCCCGAAGATGCGGAGGAGTTGCTTCAGGATATTTTTTCTGAAAGCTTTCCGCAACTTGAATCGTTATAAAGGCGAGTGCCGGTTTTCTACATGGATTTATCGCATCGCTTACAATGCCGCTATCTCGGCTACCCGGAAAAAAAGAAACAGGAGTTTCTTTATATAGAAGAGAATACGATTAATAATGTACCCGATGAGATGGCGGACAATGTGCTTGCTCCGGCAGAAACCGAAGAACAGCTGGATCGTTTGAGTCAGGCGATAGATCAGTTGAGCGGAGAAGAGAAAGCATTGATTACTTTGTTTTATTATGAAGAAAAGTCAATGGAAGAGATCGGTGAGGTGCTGAAACTTTCGATCAGTAATGTGAAAGTACGGCTTCATCGTACCCGGAAAAAGATTTGTGTATTGATGAATAATAAATAGAAGAGAGGATATGGAAGAGGAAAGAAAGATAAACGAGAATACGGGCAATATGCTGAAACAAGCATTGGAACGGAGGCAAACGGAACGACTGTCTTCCAATTTTTCGTATCGGATGATGGAGCGTGTTCATCAGGAGGCTGAGAAGCAGACGAAGCGGAAAACGAGAATCGGTTGGGCAGCTTTGCTGATATCGGCTTTGGCGTTGGCAGGGCTGGGTGTCTATGTGCTGACTTTCTATCTGGAATTTAACTTTGCCGATGTGATGCCGCAAATGAATGTCCGGCAGGATTCTTCTTTGTTTGCATTTTATGTCTATATCGCACTTCTTGCATTGGTCTTGCTCGGATTAGATTATTGGCTGCGCAAGAAGTATATCTGGAAATAATTCTGTTACTTTGCATGACAATTAAAACAATGTGAAGAAACAAGAAGAAACAATGAGAAGTTTTGCCTCTGATAATAATTCCGGTGTGCATCCGTTGGTGATGGAAGCATTGAGCCGGGCAAACGCAGATCATGCGTTGGGTTATGGTGATGATCGATGGACGGAAGAAGCCGTAGCCAAGATAAAAGAAACCTTTACACCGGACTGTGTCCCTTTGTTTGTATTCAACGGAACAGGCAGCAATGTGGTAGCTTTACAATTGATGACGCGTCCGTATCATTCTATCTTCTGTGCGGAAACTGCCCATATTTATGTAGACGAGTGCGGCTCTCCCGTGAAAATGACAGGTTGTCAGATCCGGCCGATTGCCACCTCCGACGGTAAGTTGACTCCCGACCTGATGCAGCCTTATCTGCACGGCTTCGGCGACCAACACCATTCGCAACCCAGAGCTCTCTACATCTCCCAATGTACCGAACTTGGAACCATCTACACTCCCGAAGAGTTGAAACGCCTGACTGACTTTGCCCATCTGAACGGTATGTATGTCCACATGGACGGAGCAAGGATTGCCAATGCCTGTGCCGCTCTTCATCTTTCGCTCAAAGAACTGACTGTAGACTGTGGAATTGACATCCTTAGTTTCGGCGGAACAAAAAAAACGGACTGATGATGGGGGAATGTGTGATTATATTTAATAAGGACCTGCAACGGGAAGCCCGTTTTGTCCGGAAACAATCTGCCCAACTGGCTTCCAAGATGCGTTACCTTTCCTGTCAGTTTACTGCCTACTTGACGGATGACCTGTGGCTGAAGAATGCCGCTCATGCCAATGCGATGGCAGGCAAGCTCTATCGGGCACTTAAGGAACTGCCCGAAGTCACCTTTACCCAAAAGCCGGAGAGCAACCAGTTATTTCTGACTATGCCCCGTCCGGCTATCGACCGAATGCTGGAATTTTATTTCTTCTATTTCTGGAATGAAGCGAATAACGAAATCCGCCTGGTGACTTCTTTTTTGACACTACAGAAGAAGATGTAAATCAATTTATTCGACTTTTGAGACGTTAAAGGAGAAGAATGGAACAACAAAAGCGCCTGTAATACTGTTGTAATAAAAAGTTTGGGGCTAACTTTGTCCCCGTAATATTGCTTCTTATTATGATGGATGCTAGACGAAACGGACTTGTATTATTGGCGCTATTGTTGTTGACACAAACCACTATAAGTGCGCAGACTGATTCTATGGGCAAAGATGTGCCGGTAGATTCTGTCTCTGTGGCAACCCCGGACTCACTTCAGGCAAAGCGCGGTTTCTTCAAGAAGTTTCTTGATTATTTTAATGACGCCAATAAGGAGAAGAAAAATAAAAAGTTTGATTTCAGTGTGATTGGCGGTCCTCATTATTCCAGTGATACCAAATTCGGTCTTGGATTGGTGGCGGCGGGGCTGTATCGTACAGACCCGCAATGATTCGATTCTTCCCCCTTCGAATGTTTCTCTTTATGGAGATGTCTCTACTGTTGGTTTTTATCTGTTGGGAGTAAGAGGCAATCATCTGTTCCCGCAAGAGAAATACCGGTTGAATTATAATCTTTATTTTTATTCTTTCCCCAGTCTTTATTGGGGAAGGGGATATGATAATGGGGCGAACTCTGATAATGAAAGCGACTACAAACGCTTTCAGGCACAAGTGAAAGTCGACTTCATGTTCCGTGTAGCGAAAAGTTTCTATATCGGACCGATGGCTGTATTCGATTATATAGACGGGCGTGACTTTGAGAAACCGGAACTTTGGGAAGGGATGGCGGCACGGACCACTAATACGAGTCTCGGCCTTTCCCTTCTTTATGACTCCCGTGATTATCTGACCAATGCCTATCAGGGATATTACTTGCGGATAGACCAACGGTTTAGTCCGGCTTTTCTCGGTAATAAAATATGCGTTTAGCAGTACGGAACTGACAACCAGCTATTACCATCCGGTATGGAAAGGCGGAATCCTTGCAGGACAGTTTCACACTTTACTGAACTATGGCAATCCTCCGTGGGGATTGGTGGCAACACTTGGAAGTTCTTACTCGATGCGTGGCTATTACGAAGGGCGTTACCGTGATAAATGTGCCATGGATGCGCAGATAGAGCTCCGTCAGCATGTATGGAAACGAAACGGAGTGGCTGTATGGGCAGGAGCGGGAACTGTATTTCCGCGCTTCTCCGACTTTACGCCGAAGCATATCCTTCCTAATTATGGTTTCGGCTATCGCTGGGAATTTAAGAAGAGAGTAAATGTACGTTTGGATTTAGGGTTTGGCAAGCACCAGACCGGATTTATATTTAATATCAATGAAGCTTTTTAAGAACATAAAGAAATGGTTTGAAAATCAGGAACATTTGTTTTACTTGTTTCTGATCATCCTGATAATGCCCAACATCGTTCTGTGTTTCACAGAACCCTTGCCGTTGATGGCGAAAGTAAGCAACGTCTTGTTGCCTTTAGCCTGTTACTATCTGCTGATGACTCTGTCCCGCAACTGTGGCAAGATGCTCTGGATTTTGTTCATCTTCCTGTTTTTCGGCGCCTTTCAGATTGTGCTGCTTTATCTGTTCGGACAGTCCATCATCGCTGTAGATATGTTTCTGAATCTGGTAACCACCAATTCGAGTGAAGCGATGGAGTTGCTGGACAACTTATTACCGGCCATAGTCACCGTAGTCATACTTTACATTCCTGCTCTGATATTGGGCATGATTTCGATTATCCGCAAGCGCCGGCTTTCTGTGGCATTTATTCGCAGAGAACGGAAGAGAGCCTTCATCCTGCTTGGAATCTCTCTTCTCACTCTGGGCGGAGCTTACTGGGAAGACTCCCGCTATGAACTGAAATCCGATCTTTACCCCCTCAATGTATGCTATAATGTGGGACTCGCTTTTCAACGTACGGCATTGACGCAAAATTACCGTCATACCTCGAAAGATTTTACTTTCCATGCCCAAGCCACTCATCCGGCGGACAAGCGTGAAGTGTATGTAATGGTAGTGGGAGAGACTTCCCGCGCATTGAACTGGCAACTCTACGGATATGAGCGGGAGACGAATCCGCTTCTGTCCCGTCAACCGGGGATTGTTGCGTTCTCCAAAGTCCTGACGGAGTCGAATACCACCCATAAAAGCGTACCCATGCTGATGTCGGATATTACAGCCTGTAACTTCGACTCCATCTACCATCAAAAAGGAATCATCACGGCCTTTAAGGAGGCAGGTTATCAGACAGCCTTTTTCTCCAACCAGCGCTATAATCATTCCTTTATCGATTTCTTCGGAAAGGAAGCCGATACATTCGATTTTATAAAAGAAGATTCGCTGGATTCCGCCTACAATCCTTCTGATGATGAACTGCTGGCATTAGTAGCGAAAGAATTATCCAAGGGAAATCAGAAACAGTTTATCGTACTTCATACATACGGTTCACATTTCAATTATCGTGAACGTTATCCGTCAGAAGACGCTTTCTTTCTGCCCGATTATCCGGTAGAAGCGGAAGTGAAGTACCGTGATAACCTGGTGAATGCCTACGATAACACCATCCGCTATACAGATAGCTTTCTGTCACGTCTGATTCATATGCTCGAAGAACAGCACGTGGATGCTGCAATGCTCTACACCTCCGATCATGGAGAGGATATTTTTGACGATTCCCGTCATCTGTTCCTTCATGCTTCTCCGGTTCCTTCTTACTATCAGCTTCATGTTCCGTTTCTGATATGGATGTCCGACACCTATCGGGAAGCTTATCCCGAACATTGGCAAACCGTGACCGGGAATAAGGATAAAGACGTATCTTCCAGCTGTTCATTCTTTCCTACCATGCTGGAACTGGGCGGAGTGCAAACTTCTTACCGCAACGATTCCTCATCTGTAGTCAGCCCTCTTTACACCATGAAGCCGAGAGTATATCTGAATGACCATAACGAACCACGCCCCTTGGATGATCTGGGAATGAAACAGCCTGACTTCCAGAAATGTCAAGTATTAGGTATTAAGTATTAGGTAATAGGTAATAAGTAATAGGTAATAAGTAATACACCGTAGCCGTACAGGCAAGGCTATACGAAGCTACGATTATTACCTATTACTTATTACCTATTACTTATTCATTAATCCTTGTTAATTCTTATATCCAAAAGCATGATTGGCGTGTTATTTGCGATATAAAAGTATGAACGATTAAATTCATAAAACATGGCTTATATAGATTATTATAAGATTCTTGGAGTTGACAAAAGTGCTTCTCAGGATGATATAAAGAAGGCTTTTCGTAAGTTGGCCCGGAAGTATCATCCTGACCTGAACCCTAATGACCCAAGTGCGAAGGACAAGTTTCAGGAAATCAATGAAGCCAATGAAGTACTGAGTGACCCTGAGAAGCGTAAGAAGTATGACGAGTATGGGGAGCATTGGAAGCATGCCGATGAGTTTGAAGCTCAGAAAAAAGCGCGGCAGCAAGCCGGTGGCTTTGGAGGTGCCGGAGGTTTTGGCGGATTCGGTGGTGGCGGTCAGGGATTCTCTGATGGTGACGGAACGTATTGGTATTCGTCCGACGGTGGCGGTGGATTCTCCGGAGGCAATGCCGGCGGTTTCTCCGATTTCTTCGAATCGATGTTCGGGCATCGGGGCAGGGGACAAAGTTCTGCCGGATTCCGTGGACAGGACTTTAATGCGGAGCTTCATCTTTCACTTCGTGATGCTGCTCAGACGCATAAACAGATATTGACTGTCAATGGTAAACAAGTACGTATTACCATTCCCGCAGGTGTGGCCGACGGGCAGGTGATTAAACTGAAAGGTTACGGAGCTGAAGGTGTGAACGGAGGTCCGGCCGGGGACTTGTATATCACTTTCGTCATTGCCGAAGACCCTGTATTCAAGCGTTTGGGCGATGACTTGTACGTAGACGTGGAAGTAGACCTTTATACTGCTGTATTGGGTGGTGATAAAGTCGTTGATACGCTGGACGGTAAAGTGAAACTGAAGATCAAACCGGAGACTCAGAATGGAACGAAAGTGCGTCTGAAAGGCAAGGGATTCCCGGTCTATAAGAAAGAAGGACAATTCGGTGACTTGATTGTTACCTATTCCGTCAAGATTCCGACGAATCTGACAGAAGCGCAGAAGGAGTTGTTCCGCCAATTACAGAGTATGAACTAAAATGAATGAGCACTATGCAGACCGAATTAATTATTGTCAGTGAATACTGTCAAAAGTGTCATATTGAACCTTCATTCATTGAGATGCTGGAAGAAGGTGGTTTGATTAATGTACGTACCGAAGCCGGCAAGCATTATCTGCTTGTTTCTGAACTTCCGAACGTGGAACGTTATAGTCGGATGTACTATGACTTATCCATCAATATGGAAGGCATTGACGCCATTCATCATATGCTGGAAAGAATGGACGATATGAGGCGTGAAATTACTTCCCTCCGCAAGCAACTTCTGTTGTTTCGGGAAAGGGAAATAGAAGAAGCGGACTGGTAAAAAAACGAAGCCTCTGTTTGATGCAAACGAAGGCTCTATTTATAGCAAACAGAGGCTCTGTTCACGTAGATCAGAGCCTCTGTTTTATTCGGACCGTTACAGTACAAAGAAAACTATCTGATGTACGTGCAGATTTCTTCCAGATAGCGTGCATCCGTTTCATCAAAGCTGTCCGTTGTATCACTGTCTATATCCAGCACTCCGATGACGTTTCCTTCTTTTATAATAGGTACTACTATCTCTGACCTGGAATCGGAACTGCAGGCTATGTGACCGGGAAACAGCTCTACATCAGGAACAATCAGCGTCTGCGCTTCCTTCCATGCCGTGCCGCAAACTCCTCTGCCGAAACGAATGCGTGTACAGGCGATGGGACCTTGAAACGGTGCTAATACGAGTTCGTTGCCTTCCACCATATAAAAGCCGACCCAGAAAAAGTGGAAAGTCTGCTTCAGGGCGGCGGCAATATTTGCCAGATTGGCGATACGATTCGTTTCCGAGCTTACCAATGCTTGTAGCTGTGGAAGCAGTTCACGATATTTCTCTTCTTTATTACCTGTGTGGATCAGTAAATTTTCTGCCATCTCTTTTCTATTTGATTTGGTTTAGAATACTCGGGTCTTTTATTTTATCATCCTCTGCGAAGAAGATGATTTTCGTCAGTATCTCCGCTGTTTTCGGGTCTTCATCCACAAAAGGCAGGAACAGTCGTCCGCGACTTTGCGAGTGTACCGGAAGAACGGCTATTTGTGCACCGCCTGCTTTATGGATAACACCACTGCCCAAATGAATGTTGTATTTGCCCAGCTTGCCTTCGATGTATGCAAAGTTCCCTTTTACCCTGACGTTGCTGAAGTGGAACAGAGGCAGGGTGAGTTCTACCAATGCACGGCGCATCTCGATGGTGGAATGGCTGGTTTCCGGATCGACACTTCCGGCGTGAGCCACACTGACGGCGAGGTCTACATCCCTCATCACTTCGGAGAAGACAACAGGCGGAATCTCTGAAATCTTCATCGGCTTATAATCCTTGCGGTTATGGAAGCAGACAAATTCCAGCGTGGGAGCTTCGATGTCGGCAGGAGAGAACCAGTCCGCCATCGCATAGATCGTGGCAATAATATTCTCTTTATAGTATATCTTCTGAAGTCCGTCTTCGTAATCGGCTACCCAGCGGCGTCCTTTCAGTACGGCAACCGTTTTCTGCGGTTGAATCTGATTTCCGGCATAACGGCGGGATTGCGTAGCGCTTTCCTCTTCCGTTGTCGGGATGTACAATTCGCGGAATACCTGCTTGAAAGGCTGGCGGATAGCTTTGTCAAACAAGAACTTCTGATAAGCATGCCAGTTGCCACTCGCATACAGGTCTGTGGGATGGGCGATGCGCAGTTCCTCTTTCGGAGTGAGCGGAAGACAGATGCCGTCAGCCGTTATCAATAGGCCGTCGGTGTAGAAGCCTGTTCTGCCGTTGCTGGTGAAGACCAGATTTCTAAGTAGCGGCCAGATAACCGGATTCTTCATCAGTTTGCGCAGTTCGTTTTCCTCAAAACGGGTACAGTCTTCCATTGCCTGTTCGAGCATGATGCGGGAACGGGCGTGCTGTTCCTTCAGTTTTTGTGTACTGCTTTCAGCTCTTCCACGTATGGGTGCTTTTTCAGTTTGGGAGGCAGGCTGTTCAGCTCTTTTCCGGCTCTTACTTGTTTGATATCCGGTTTGCCTTCGTTGTTGACTTGCACATATACCTCCACGCCTTCTATTTCTTTGGGGGTCAGGTAAGGAGTGATCTCCTTGATCAGTTCCGTTTCCATGCTCCATGTCAGACGGGTGACGTCTCCGTAACCGGAGTTGCGTGCCAGGTTTTGCAGGGCGATGGCAACGGCTTTCTTTTCACTTTCCTGTCTCTGTGCACCAAATTCCTTGCTCTCTTTCAGGAACTTTTGCAGGAACTGATAGCGTTCGAGCAATTCCTTGTCGGCCTTCCGTCCCAGCGGGATGAGGCCGTAGCTCATCAGTAAGTCTTTATTTCGCTTCGCTATGATTTCTTTCTTCGCGTCTGCCGCTTTGGTCTTGCCGTTGACGGCATCGGCAAATTTACGGGCGCGGGTATGCGTGTTGCTTAATGAAATATATTTGGCTGCATTGTACACTACTTCGAAACGTTCCTTGCCGATAGTCTTGTAGGCTTCCTTGAACCAGTCGATATCAAAAGCACCTTCCCGAAGGTCTTCTATGGCAATCGGGGTATATCGGGCGATGATCGCTTTCTTCTTGTCGTCACACGTTTCATTGGTGTGGGCGTGGAAATAATAGGCTGCACTTGTCAGTCCTTTCCAGCCTATTGCCTTTTCAGTCAGTTCAATCCATTGCGGGGCGAACATGGCAGCTTCCACCAGTCGCTCGTCGCTGATTTCGGCTTGCTTCGCCAGTTTCTTCAGATTTCTCGCTGGTATCTGTCGGTAGGGGATGGCAAGCATGGAGCAAGCTGCTCAATACTCCCCGTTTAGTGTTGCGCCAGTTGTAGCTGTCACGTATGAAGGTGTCTTTGCCGAACGCTTGCAGGATGTGGATAAATGTGTCACGCTCCATAAATATAACTTAATTCCTCTGCAAGGGTGGTTACTTGTGTCTCGGAGTCTCCCCGTTTTAGTTCGATTTCAAGAATCCGGTCTACCACCTTTTGGACGAGGGAACGGAAGAGGGAGAAGTCGATGTTTTTTTGATATCGGCGTATCTTTCTTTTTTCCTTGTTGAAACGAACGTTGTCGTTCAATACCATAGTGATTGCTTTGATCTGGCTGGGAGAGCTGATGCGTCCCATCATTTCACGGTATACTTCCTCTGTCGGGATGATTCCCATCATCCAGGCACGGGCGAAGTCTGTGGCATGAAGATAAGAGTCTGTTTCCTCTAGTTCGGGGTGTGCTCCATGTAGTTGGTGAGCTTATAAAGGCTGATAGCGCACTGTGAAGTAGCGGATAAACAGATCATCACTCATGGGCTTTTGAGGCATTTCAAGCCAGAAGTTCACGAATTTGTTGTTATGTATCGGGTAAACGATCTCCTTTTCTCCATATTCCAGTTTGTCCCGAAGCCATGCATGCTTGTTGGTGTACTGGCGGAAAATGTTTTTAGTATTTAGCAAAGGCAATAGTTGGAGCAGCATATTGACGGCCAGTCGTTGGTAGACTGCTTCGTCTTTGTACTCGTATGACAATGCTTCGATAATATCACTCATCTGTTCGTAGTACGGCATCTTGCGGAGCTCTCTTTCTGCAATCCGCGGTAAGTGATGCCGGCATACATCCGGTTGACAAGCGGCTCAAAAGTGTTAGCTTGATTTCTGGTCTGCCTTGATGTCTTCTTCATCCTCCTCGTCGGAGTCGTCTTCGTCTTTAGCGTTGGTACCTGTCGATGCAAGCATGAAACTCATCATCAGCAATTTGTCGTAGCTTCCTATTTCTTCTTCGTAGAAGGCTTTCCACAATTCCGGGAATCCGAGTCAAAAAACAATCCTCAGCTCTCGTCGCTGGTGATACGGGACTTCGTCAGCGGCGAGGACCAGAAGTTGGATTTCGAGGTTGACATGATAGAGAGTCACTCCTTCTTTGTGTGTATAAGCAATTTGTTTACGTATGTCTTTACGCCTTTGCCGTAACGGTATATTCCCCGCTGGCAAGCACCTTCTCTTCCCCGCTCGGCAGCACGACGGTGCATTCGGTGCCGACGGGTACCGCCACGGTCATCGTCATCTCGCCGTCCGCGATCTTCCATATTCGACAAGACCATTGTAAACGAGGGCTATTTCATTCGCAAGGACTGGTGCGAGGGGGTGGATATGGACATTCCCACCTCGATTGACGAGCTGAACCAATTCGCCTATGCCATTTCAGTCGGACTTTCGCTGGACTGCGTACTGCTCATGGGAGGGGCTGGACACGCTGGCCTCCGCCTGGGGCATTGCAGGCTTCCACCGCTTCCGGCCCGGCTTTTGCCTATCACCGGGAGGGCGACGAGCTGGTGGCCGACATCACCTCGCAGACCTACCGCGACTATGTCCAAGAGCGCTTCACCAGTGGTATGTTGACGGGATCGTGTCCCGGAACTTCTCCGAGCTGGACACCAGCAACATGTCCGGCGTCATGGAACGGGAGCTGGCAAACAACCGCACCGCCATTGCCAGCACCATGGTGAACTCCCATGGACAACCTTATGAGCTAAGTGATGACCCGGACTTTGCGCTTGCGGCCATGGTGGTCACGATGGACGGCGGCAATCACCACACCGGCCAGGGGAGCGCCAGTTTGATTCCTGCTCCATTTCCACCCAGTGATCCGGAGCTGATCCCCTGCCATCATGGGCTGGATGAACTACTGGTACACCGAAGAGGGCGCCATGGCCGGCTCTACGGCGAGAGGGCCTGGACTATGAGCAGGACGCGGACGGGACGATCCGCTATCTCCCGAACATCACGGAAAATGCGCTTGGATACCCGCCCATGCTCTTTAGCCGGGCACGCGCTGCTTCTCCGGTGCCTGCTTTGCCTGATATTACCGGACTGTGCCCTTCTTCACCGAGGTCTGTGCCGGAGGGCCATTGACACCTGGACCGCCCGCGGACGACCTGTGTGCGGTACCAGAAAATCCCTAAGCCTCAACACGCAAGAGAGTGAAGTGGTGGCCCTGTACGCCACAGACCTTGCCACCTACATCTCCGAGGAGGTCCCCCAAATTCGTCACCGGAGACCGGGACTTTGCAGACTGGGACGCTTTTATTTCCACCTGCGAGGGGGATGCACGTTGTAGAGCCACGCCGCCTATCAGGGGAGCCTATGAACGCTATGCGGGAAGTAACTTTCACCGCGTAGGAATCCCGTCTGACCGCTGCGGATCAGCGCACAGAGCATCCCTTTTGTTGTTCCCTACCGAAAACCATCCCATCCGAAACGCCGGATGGGATGGTTTATTTACCCGGCACGGATCGCAACGGCAACAATCAACCGTACAAAGGTCCATCACTGCCGCAAAGGCCGTAGCTGGTGCACTCCTGAATGCTGCCGGGCTTCACGTTGTCGCCCACCACATAGAGATGGCCGGCACGCAGCGCCCGGAAGGCCTCCGCCTCCGCGATCAGGGGAACGGCGGCCTCCGGAAATCACCCACGCTGTCGCACTCATAGCGGTTGTGCGCCCCAAATGATGTCCTTGTCGTCCATGGTAGGGATCACCCTCCGGCTCATGGAGCAAATCGACCATGATCCCCCGAGCCATATCGCCTTGGTGCGTTCATCCAGGTCTCGTCGATGGACTGCATGCCCTTTCCGGGACCGGGCATGGGCGGCATGGCGGCCTTCCCTTTTTCCTTTCGGCGGCGGACCGAACATCATCATCCTGGGCATGGGATACCCGGATACTTGAAGCCCTCGATGTAGGTAGGCTCGTTCTCCTCGGCAGCATTTCCGCGACGCCGTTGAAGTCAGCTTTCGGCGGGGGGATAGTTCGTCTTGACGTCGGCAACCACATAGTCGCTCCCGATCTCGACTGTCGTCGCGAACTCCACAACATGGAGATTCTCCTGTTCCCGGTAGGCCTTCTCCACCGCCCAAATGCAGTGGATTTATTCTCCGCGAATACAGCCTGACGCGCCGGGTCAGCAGCGTGACGTCGTGACCTGGCGGGCCAGATATAGAGCGGCCTCTTTGCGCCAGAGGCGCCGCCGCCGACCACCACCCGCTTCCCCAGCTCTGTTCCCGCAGGAAGGCGTCAGAAGATAGACGTCTGGGAGAATCCGCGCCGACCGGCACAGTTTTGGGTCACCGAACCCATGGCCAAGAATCAACGCGTCATAGCCGCCTGCCTGGATGAGACTGGGGGTGGCCTCCGTGTTCAGCCGCACCTCGCAGCCGCTTTCCACCTGACGGATCATCCACGCGTGATAGTCGTGGAGATTCTTTGAAATCCGGCATCCCGGCAATGTTCATCTGGCCGCCCAGCTTCCCCGCTTTTCTCAAACAACGTAACGGTATGTCCATTTTTCGCGGCGACGCAGCCCGCATTCCCGCAGCGCCGCCGCCCACCACGGCGATTTCTTCGGCACACCGGAGTGGGTGGAACAGGTCCGGCTCTGTGACCAGCGCCACATAGGGGTTCACGGGCAGCGGTGCCTTGCCCATACAGCGCAGGCAGGGCGTCACATCCTCGCCCCGGCCGGAATAGAGCTTTTTCTCCCACTGAGGCACTGTCGGCCAGATATTGGCGGGCCATGGAAATGAGGGTCTGTCCTGCCCTCGCAATGAATTTCTCCATCATGTCCGGGTCGCCGAAGCCGCCCACCGGCGCAACAAGGCCCTCGATCACGCTGTTTGAACGCTGCAAATTGCAGATTCCAGGGCTTTTTCCCTTGCTGGAGTTGTATCCGCCCACATGGGTATAGGAGCCTTCCAGCAGCAATACGTAACGT
>VOFJ01001357.1_pt1 | contig 37498 bp, 70 predicted proteins | sample 5384081 | NCBI WGS metagenome assembly VOFJ01 (sample SAMN12384729, study PRJNA508395) | human gut metagenome | isolation source: healthy gut I | host: Homo sapiens
GCGAGGTTCAGCGTGTATACCGTTTACAGGGTGTTGAAATCAACGACAAACATATCGAGTTGATCGTACGTCAGATGTTGCAGAAAGTCCGCGTTGAGACAAACGGTGATTCTGATATGCTTCCGGGAACATTAGTAGATACTCTTGATTTTGAGGATACAAATGAACTGCTTGAGAGTGAAGGAAAAGAAATGGCAGAAGGAAAACAGGTATTACTTGGTATTACCAAAGCTTCCTTAGCTACGAACTCCTTCTTATCGGCAGCTTCCTTCCAGGAGACAACAAAAGTTCTGACAGAAGCAACTATCAAAGGAAAAGTTGATCCACTGATCGGTATGAAAGAAAACGTAATCATTGGTAAACTGATCCCGGCTGGTACAGGTATGAAGAGATACCGCAATATCAAACTTGATTCTGATGTCAATGAAAATGACGAGATTGATTTTGATGACGATTCTTTTTGCAGATGAAGAATTTGCACCAGTAGAAGAATAAGATATTGAAATAAGAGAGGAATGGATGAAAATCTGTTCCTGATCTTTTTTCGTAATCATAATATCTGGTAATAAAAAGCCAGATATTGGAAATGCTTTAAAAGCGTAAGAAAATTCTATGTAAAAGTGCTTGACATCTGGGATAGACATTCCTATATAATAATTTAGCGTGCAAAAAGGCATGCAGTTTGAACTTTTTTGTTCACATAATATTAACAGGAGGTGAAAATAATGCCAACATTTAACCAGTTAGTAAGAAAAGGACGTCAGACATCTGTAAAGAAGTCTACAGCACCAGCTCTTCAGAAGGGCTTACAACTCTTTACAGAAGAAGCCAATCAAGACTTCTTCACCACAGAAGCGTGGTGTTTGTACAGCTGTTAAGACTGCTACTCCCTAAGAAACCTAACTCAGCTCTTAGAAAGATCGCCAGAGTTCGTCTTTCAAACGGAATCGAAGTTACATCTTATATTCCGGGTGAGGGCCACAACTTACAGGAGCATATAGCGTTGTTCTGATTCGTGGTGGCCGTGTTAAGGATTTACCAGGTACACGTTACCATATCATCCGTGGTACATTAGATACAGCAGGTGTTGCTAAGAGAAGACAGGCTCGCTCTAAGTACGGCGCTAAGAGACCGAAAGCTGCTAAATAATTTAGCAACATTGTGTATCACAAACAGAACTAAAGTAGGTTAGTGTTGGGATTAGACCTGCAGATGCAGGATTTCACTTTATGAATACAATTCCGCACGAACACATTACATGTTGAGAGACACATGTGAGTACCGATGAATTAATCCACAAATATCATGATTAAGGAGGGAAGTAACGTGCCACGTAAAGGACATACTCAGAAAAGAGACGTATTAGCAGATCCAATGTACAACAGCAAAGTAGTTACAAAGCTTGTTAACAGCATTATGTTAGACGGTAAGAAAGGCGTAGCTCAGAAGATTGTATACGGAGCATTTGCTACAGTAGAAGAGAAGACAGGAAGACCAGCTCTTGAAGTATTCGAAGAGGCTATGAACAATGTAATGCCAGCTCTCGAAGTAAAAGCAAGACGTATCGGTGGTGCCACATATCAGGTACCAATCGAGGTTCGCCCTGATCGTCGTCAGGCTTTAGGCCTTCGTTGGTTAACAGCATTCTCACGTGCCAGAGGAGAGAAAACTCAGGCTGAGAGATTAGCTAACGAGATCATGGATGCAGCTAACAACACAGGCGCATCTGTTAAGAGAAAAGAAGATATGCACAAGATGGCAGAGGCAAACAAGGCATTCGCACATTACAGATTCTAGTTTCTGTAAGAAGCTTACAGCTTTGCTTTTGATTCATGCAGCGGACCGGATTTGTAACAGAGTCCGGTTGTGCATAGGACACTAAATATAGGAGGAAAAAACCTTGGCTGGAAGAGAATATCCACTTGAGAGAACCAGAAATATTGGAATCATGGCTCATATCGATGCTGGTAAAACAACACTGACAGAGCGTATTCTTTATTATACTGGTGTAAACTATAAAATCGGCGATACCCATGAAGGTACCGCTACCATGGACTGGATGGAGCAGGAGCAGGAAAGAGGTATTACAATTACTTCTGCCGCTACAACATGTCACTGGACACTTGAAGAGTTCACTAAACCAAAGCCAGGAGCACTTGAGCATCGTATCAACATCATCGATACACCGGGCCACGTTGACTTCACAGTAGAAGTTGAGCGTTCACTCCGTGTACTTGATGGCGCAGTTGGTGTGTTCTGTGCAAAGGGTGGTGTTGAGCCTCAGTCAGAGAACGTTTGGCGTCAGGCTGACACATACAATGTACCTAGAATGGCTTTCATTAACAAGATGGACATCTTAGGTGCAAACTTCTACGGAGCTGTTGACCAGATCCGTACAAGATTAGGAAAAAATGCTATCTGTCTTCAGTTGCCAATCGGTAAAGAGGACGATTTCAAAGGAATTATCGACTTATTCGAGATGAAGGCTTATATCTACAATGATGATAAAGGTGACGATATCACTGTAACAGATGATTTAGGTGATATGGCTGATCAGGCTGCAGAGTACCGTACAGAGCTTATTGAGAAAATCTGTGAGTTAGATGACGATCTCATGATGCAGTATCTTGAGGGTGAGGAGCCATCTGTAGAGGATATGAAGAAGGTTCTTCGTAAAGCAACATGTGAGTGTACAGCTGTACCTGTATGCTGTGGTTCTGCATACCGTAACAAGGGTGTACAGAAGTTACTTGACGCTATTGTTGAGTACATGCCAGCTCCTACAGATATCCCTTCAATCAAGGGAACAGATCTTGAGGGAAATGAGATTGAGAGACATTCATCAGATGATGAGCCATTCTCAGCACTTGCATTCAAGATCATGGCAGATCCATTCGTAGGAAAGCTTGCATTCTTCCGTGTTTACTCAGGAAAATGTAAGGCAGGTTCTTATGTATTAAATGCAACAAAAGGATAAGAAAGAGCGTATCGGACGTATTCTTCAGATGCATGCAAATAAGAGACAGGAATTGGATAGAGGTTTACTCAGGTGATATCGCTGCTGCTGTTGGATTTAAGTTCACAACAACAGGTGATACAATCTGTGATGAACAGCATCCAGTAATCTTAGAGTCCATGGAATTCCCAGATCCAGTTATCGAGCTCGCTATCGAGCCTAAGACAAAAAGCTGGACAGGGCAAGATGGGTGAAGCTCTTGCAAAATTGGCAGAAGAAGACCCGACTTTCCGTGCACACACAAATCAGGAAACAGGACAGACAATCATCGCTGGTATGGGTGAGCTGCATTTGGAAATCATCGTTGACCGTCTGCTTCGTGAATTCAAAGTAGAGGCTAACGTAGTTAACTCCACAGGTAGCTTACAAGAGAGACATTTCAGCTTTAGCTAAACTATTAATTAAATCAGGATGAGATGGATCTTTTTTATATGAGCTTATTGAAGATCTGATTAAACCTAATTCAGGACTAATTCCCTTAGGAATATCATAACCTTTTTTATTTAAATCAGTTAAAAAAGATTAAAAACAATTAACCAATTTTGCTCAGAAGGCAAACTCATAAGTGTCCACCTATGATTTTTAAGGTTGTGTGATTGATTTTTAGCATCCGCATCTTTAATTCTTTTTCAATTTCTCTAATATTATTATAAGAATAAAAATAATACATGGTGGCTATCAGTACCGGAAATACTTAATATAGCTAAATCATCACCATCTTTTACTTCTCTTTTTTTCGATAGTTGCTTTGAATTGTACGTATGGTTCGTACTCTTCAGGAATATCTGGATATTTAAATATACCATCTAATGTTGCTACAAACATATTATCACCTTAAAATATATTTAATTTAAATCATTGAATTTAACAATCATATCTTTTATACTAATAATATATAAAGTTAATTACGAACTATTCGTAAAATATAAAACTAAAATTTAAAATTGTAAAAATGCAAATGATAAAAAACAATAAAACTAAAAAAAAATCTACAAAAAAATGAATGAAAAAAATAATTTCATTCAATGATTAAAACAAAGTGTGTTTTCAATGTCTAAAAAAATGAAAAAAATTGAAAAAGGAAATTAATCCTTACAATTATTTTGGCGTTTTCACCCTAATGCTTTAGCTAAAGCAGGAACTGCATCAATAGCTTGTGCATCTAAAAGTTAAAATCATCAGCTGTTAATCCCATAGCTAATCCGTATAATTGAGCTAAGTGGAAAACAGGTAATGCGTAGTCAGTTCCGTATTTATCATTTACTTCAGTTTGACCTTGGTCAAATTGTAAGTGACAGAATGGACATACGTTAACAATAGCATCTACACCAGCTTCAGTCATGTGTTCGAGTTTTTCTTTAGTGTAGCTTAAAGTTACATCTAAATCTCTGGATCTTAATCCTCCACCTGCACCACAGCACATCATTTTTGTCTTCATAAGGTACGGATTTAGCACCAGTGATTTCAACTAAAATCATCTAAGATAGATGGATCTTCTGCTTGGTCTTCAATACCGATTTCAGCAGTTGGTTTTAAGAAGTGGCATCCATAGTGAACAGCAACATTTAAGTCTAAAGGTTTTCAATAAGGGGATGCTAATTTTTTTCGTATCCTACATCATCTCTTAAGATTTGTGCAAAGTGTTTTACTTCAGTAGTTCCTTTGAATTCTTTACCTACTTCAGATAAAACTTCATTAATTTCTGCTTTTTATCTTCACTTTCTTTTAACATGTGATTACATTCAGTTAAAGAACCAAAACAACCATTACATTCAGTCATAATATCCATTCCATATCTTCTGCAATGGATAGATTTTACGAGCTGCAATGGAAGCCCATGTTTTTCATCAAAGAACCAAATACACCAGGAGCAGGACAACAAGATGCTCCTTCCATGTCTTTAATTCAATATCTAATGCGTCAAATAATTGTCACAGTTTGCTTTTTCAATACCAGGGTAACGGTTGTTCATAATACAACCTAAGTATGCAATTTCCATATTAATACTCTCCCTCAATTAATTTATTCTTTTTTAAATCTCCAAGTTTGCTTTATCACTTAACCAATTAATTCATCAAAAGCAGTGATTTCGCATATTTTTTTTGTACTTCTTCTAAAGCTTCTGGGAATGAATGAGTGGTTGCAGGTAATTCTGAAAGACCAATTTTTAGATCTTAAAGCTTTAGTTGCATCATTAATAGGTACTCCGTGACCAGTTTTAATTACAAATAAACCAGTTTTTTTTGTGAGGCAAGAGCCATGTAACCTGCATGAGCAGCAACATTACGTGCTTTTTAATGATTTCAACGATTTTAACACTTCTAGGACATCTTTCTTGACAAGTGTAACAGGTAGTACACATCCATAAAAAGCGTCATCGAAATTACTTCTTCTTTTAATCCAAGTAAACATTTCCTTACTATTTGTCTTTACTTTATAAGGAGTTCTTCTTCCAGAAGGACAACTTCCACCACAGGTACCACATTGGAAACAAATGTTTAACTGTTTCAATTCCAGCATCAATGAATTCTGCTGTAAATTCTTTATCACGATTTGCATCGGTTTAATAATTCTTTATCAGTCAATAAAGTCATATTATCTCTCTTTTTATCATTATCTTTTGAAACTTCGTTTTCAACTTTTTCGTCGTTAACTACTTCTTCAGACTCATCAATTGATTCGTCTTCAGTTTCAGTGGTGTCATTTTTCATCTTCAAAAACTTCATCATCCTCATTTTTGAATCATCAGTCAAAATATCCAGTTCGTCAAGAACTTCAGTTTTTCCTCTACATCATCAATTTTAGAGCAATTTCTTCGTTTTCTTTAACATCACTAGTTTTCAAGTTTTAACGTCTTTTTTAAAAGTCATATCCTCATCATCATCTGAACTAATATTAATCTTAACCATAGGTTCAGTAGTTTTAGTTCCAGAAACAATACTTTTATCAAAATTATTGGAAGATGTAACTTTGGTATCTTCAGATTTTTTTTAAATCATCAATACCTTTTTTCTTCATTATCTTTACCTCTTTTAAATAGAGATTTTAGATTATCAATAATAAGACATTGAAAAACACACCCTGGATAATCATTGGAATATAATCCTCAAATCCATACTAATATTCTATCAAAAAACCATATATAAAGGTTACTAAAATTTCCAAAAAGTGTAACCTAAAAAGATTACACTAATGATTATATTTTGGATAACCTTAAAATAGAAAATAAAAACCATATATAATGTTAAGAAAATAAATGGAATGTTTAAATTGATTGAAAAATTTGAAATAAAATCACATGATGGACCTGGAAGAGTTGGAAAAATAAATGATACAATTACTCCTAAATTATTTTTTTAAAAATGACATTAAAATAGCGCCTTACGAAGGATCTGCATATAATATTGACCGTGAAATTGCACAATTTAATGTTAAAAAGAAACATTAAGACTAGCTAAAGAAAATGCAGATAAATGTAACATAGCTACAATACAAGGTTCAAAATACATTGATTTAAGAGTTGAATGCTTAAAAGAATTAGAAAAGATAGGTTACAATGGATTTATAATAGCTAATAGTGACGAATTATTATTACATCCAAGAGACCTCAGCAATATGATTGTTAATTTAAGAAAAAATATGCATCCAACCAACTATTTAATATTTTCATTTGCTGAACCATCATTTTATGCCATTATTAGCTTATATGGGTGTTGATGGATTTTTAGCAGATTCCGGCAATTATTACAGTTATTTAAATGTTCTATTAACTCCAACTAAAACATATGACTTGGAAACTTATCCTATTTTATGAAAATATAACAAGAGACGAACTTGAAGAAAAAACATTGAAACTCTTAATTTTGTAATTAAAGAAATTCAGACTCATATGAAAAATAGTTCATTAAGAAATTTAGTTGAAGAAGGTCACTTACCAATCCCCCAAAATGTTTCTGCTTTAAAAAATATTAGACAAAAGAGCATGAAAATTATCTTTTTTTAGAATATAGTCAGCTATTTTAATATTAAAGTATTAATCATATCTTTAAATTCTGTAACTGGTTCTAAGGAAGCTTCAACAGTTCTTAATTCAAAGATATAAATATTTCCATTTTCTATAAACACATAATTGTGAATATCAAAGTTGATATCAGGAGTATCCATATTTGCATGTGTTTTAATAGCAGGTTTTCCAGCTATTTCAACAAAAATCTGATTCTAAAATAACCCTCCATCATCACTAATAGCATCTTCCATAAATAACTTATAATCTTCAATATTTGTCCTTGTTGGAAACATTACCACATTAAGTAAGTTTTCTTCCCCTTTAGACACAAAGTAGCTACACACAATCAGGATTATTATAAGTATCTGCTTTTTTCTTTTTTCCCATGTGACAGGATATTTAAAAGTTAAATTTGGAGTGTTTTTCTAAATTCCATGATTTAATCTCCTTTTTTGTGTTTTAACATCAATAGGTGCTATTTCATCTTCCACATCATCTAATGTGTCAATATATTTGGAAAATGGTTCTGGAAGTTTAGGCATTACTTCTTTAGAATTTCAGATGCATCAAGTTCCAGTGCCTGACCTGATAAAAATTGTTCAACACTGAAATCAAACTCAAAAGGCTTAAGCAAATCATCAGTAGGTACTCTTAAATTAATCTTATTTTTTATTTAATAGCATTTTAATCATACTTGTCTCACGAATTTGCTCATTCATGTCATCAATAGTACTATTTATCTCAAATGCTATAGCTTTATTCTTCTCATTTACATCATGTTTAGCTTTAGAAATGGAATTTTCCAAATCTTCAACCAATTGGGTATTTCTCTTATTAATATTATCTCTTGCTTCATCAATGACAACATTAATTGCATTAAGAATAGATTTGTTCAATTCTACATTGTAAGCTAAAATCATCTTATTTTTATAATCCAGTTCTTTAAAAAATAGCTACTCTTTCTTCATCCACTTTATTGAGTTTTTTATTAAGTTCCTGAATTTCATCTTTTGCTTTAATTAATTCATCCTTATCCTTAATTTGTTCTTTTAAATCATCCATCATCAAAAATGAATTTTTAAGTATATTTATCTGATTATTTAAATCAGCAATCTGATTATCTTTTTTTATTAATAATTTCCTCATAATCCTCTAATTTTTCTTGAAAACTGATTATCAACTAATTCTTCATATTCTTCACTTGAAAGAACACGAACAAGATCATTATCTTCAAAAGGGTCTTCTTTTTTAAGGCTAACCTGTTTTTGTTTTGATTCCTTTTCAATAACATTACCATCTTTGTCTTTACTAGTGTACTTTTTTTAGTATAGACCCTAACAGTCCTATAATCATCATTTTCCATTTTGAACACCTATTAATAATAAATACAATTTATTAATTTAAATAGTTTATCCAAAAGTAAAGAGATTAATTAAAATCCCTTATGCAATTACAATTTTCTTTACAGTTTGTAAACAAATAAAATAAGATATTGTTAAATTACCTTGTAGAAATTAGCTGTACTTAAACAAATCAAGAAAATACGATCAATTAAATTCAAAAATAAAAAAAAATAAAAAATAAAAATTTAAAAGAGTTTCATTTCAATCCACAACTCAATTGCCTCTTCAACAGCTTTAGAATACCACCCTGTTTCAAAAAGCATCTTAGAAGAAGCCAGTTTACGAAAAATGCAAGTCCAAATCATTATTGATAGTAATGGTTACACGTTTGTTTTGTCATGTATAATACTACTGTAACTTATTATACATAAATTAGCAAGTGTTTTTTTCACATAAATTCGCTAAACAAAAAACAAAAAATTACATTAATTTTCTAAAAAATTAAATAAAAACATTTATATATCATGAAAAATAAAGTATAATACGATGTGAAGTAAAATTCATGTCAGACAATGAACATCAGTCAACCATTTATAATCTCAAAAATATATTAAGATATGTTTTCATTGAATTTAAGAAGAAAATCCAAAAAACACGTTCTACTTCTCTCCCCTTATTTTAATTTAAATTTCATCAAGAATTTCACGGTTGCTCCAGCTATCTCAACTAAATATTCTGCTTCAACAATGTGAAGTTTGGAAGGAATTACAATACAGTGAAGAGGCCCTCCAAAAATCATAATCAATTAACTGGCTGATTTTACCTGCTGCTTTTACAACAACATCTTTAGAACCTACTCTTGCAATACCAACAGCCAAAGTATCCTCAGTAATTGCACCATCATAATCAAAAGTATTTTTAATATTCATCAGATATTCCAAACCCTGATTAACAGTCATAACGGTCATTATGAGCTTGAATATCCAAGCAAAACTAAAAGTATGCAAATCCATAGCTAAATTTTTCTTCAATAGCTATGTATGGAGATTTTGGATAGAAATTATGGTCCAGGAAAGGAATGGTTGTAACTTTTACCAAACTTATAACCCTGAAGTCCGGAAATAGCTGGTGCAGAAGATAAAAATAGATGATCCATGAATTACTTCATAATCAATGCCTTTTTTAGAACATTGAACCAAAAAATCACTATGAGTAGTAGCTATTAAAGGATCCCCACCTGTAATCAAAGCTACATCTGAATCAATAGCTTCATCTAAAAAATTTACTTTCTTCTTCAACTTCATTTCTAACTAAAACTTCAATTTTTTTTACCAATCTGAGCTTCAATCTCATCAAAACTTGAACCAAATAATAACCTGGAAGTGAAAAATTCCGCATAAATTTTATCGACACTTTTAAACATTCCAAACCTTTAACACTAATATCCTTTGCATCAAATAATAACCTAATCCAACTAAATAAAACATATTATAAGATTTTAAAAACATAGTATAAAAGTGTTGTTTTTAGAAAAAATATTATAATAAAATTAAAACAAAAATTAATATATTAGAGGTATTTACTATGAAATCAGTTAAAGTTCCATTAAAAAGAATTAAATAACACCAGAAAAAAGTTAATGGAAAAACAGTTAATGAATATGGATTATAAAATAAAAACACAAGATGACTATGGTTTCATACCAATAAATACCCAGGATTTTAAGTGTGATTATGAAATTGTTGATGTTGAATTAGAAGCAATGAAAAGATATCCTAAAAATATAAGTGAATTGCTTAAAGATGATTTGACTTCTAAAGAAATTGAAGATTTAAAAACATCATTTGACATAATCGGAGACATTGTAATTGTAGAAATTCCTGAAAATTTAGAAGAAAAAATCAAAAATCGGGAAAAGCTACTTTAGAATTTACAAAAAAGAAAAAATCAGTTTACATGAAAAAAAGTGCAATCCATGGAACAATACGAATTAGAGATTTAGAACTTATTGCCGGTGAAAACGATCCTATAACAATCCATAAAGAACATGGAACAAGATTAAAGCTAAATGTTGAGGAAGTTTATTTCTCACCAAGACTAGCTACTGAACGAAAAAAAAGAGTAAGCGATAGTGTAAAAAGAAAAATGAAAATATTTTAGATATGTGTTTTGTGGAATCGGTCCGTTTCAATAGTAATAGCTAAAAACAATAATGTAAAAAATTACTGCTGTTGACATTAATGAAAATGCAATAAAATACTTAAATGAAAATATCCGCTTAAACAAGTTACATAATATTAAATCCATTTTGTGGAGATATCAGAGAAGTCAGCAAAAAATCTAAACAAAAATTATGACAGAATTATAATGAATTTACCTGGACTTGCCTATGACTTTTTTAGATTTGGCTATGACCCTAATAGCAAACAATGGAATTATAAACTATTATGAATTTTTCTGACTCCTATGGGCAGGGAATAGAACGCCTGCAAAAAAGCTGCAAAAAAAAAATAAAAAGTTGAGATTTTAAATACCCGCAAAGTTAAATCCAGCAGTCCAGGAATGTGGCATGTTGCAATTGATGCTAAGGTAACTTTTTAGTTATATCATCAATTAAAAACATAAGTTTCAATAACCCAAAGACAGACAAATGCAAATATTGACAATATAAATGTTAGGGGGGATTCATAGATTGGAAATTTGGCATGACATATGGCATTGTATAAGCTGTCAAATTCAATATGAAATGAAGAACAATAGTGGAAGCCAAACTTTTTGTTTTAATATAAATAACGCAAATAATAACCCCATAAATGATGCATAAACTATTTGAATAGTTGTATTAGTCAGTCTCCACCAAAACCAGTAATAACATGAGCAGCACCAAATATAAATGCAGATAAAATTACTGATTTAATTATGCCGTTCTTAGAGTTGCCCCATTTTTTAAGCATATTTACAAAGAATAACTTCCACGACAAAGGAATTCTTCCCATAAAGCTATTGCAACACAGTAAATTAAAGCAGCTACCACACCAAATACATTAATTACAATACTGTAAATCATAAGTTGCTTCCAAAATTCCAGACAATTGAACTAAACAGAACAATAAAACTGGAATTCTAAAAGCAACCCTTTAAAAACTCCTTTTACATTCCATGGAATATCATCAAACAATCCGATTTTTTTTAGCTATAATTATTAAAACAACAAAGGCAACAAGATTGTTAACTGAAGATAAAACATAATCCATTGCATGCAAACTAAGTATTTCTGGAGGTAGTATAAATATTAAAGCAATAGTTACTGCTCCAAATCCAAAAATCACAACAAAAATCAATGCTAAAAGTATGCTGAACAGAATAACATGTTTTTGTGAAAATTTTTTCATTAATATTATCACCTAAATTGGATCAATAATTCCATTTTCAGTTATAATGCCTGTAATAAGCTTTTTGGTACAATATCAAATGCCGGATTAATAACTTCAGTTTCCTTAGGACAGATTCTGCCCATAATATCTTACTTCATCACCGTCTCTTTCTTCAATTTCAGTATCAAATACAGAGGCATTCATGTCAAAAGTAGATAATGGAGCAGCTACATAAAATGGAACATGGAAATGATTAGCTGCTAAAGCAACCATTAAAGAACCGATTTTATTTTACAACACCACCTTTAGCTATTCTATCTGCACCAATTACAACTTTATTGATTTTGTATTGAGACATTAAAAACCTGAAGCCACATCAGGAATTAATTTAACAGGAATGTTTTTCCTTCTGCATTTCCCAAACACTTAATCTGGCCCCTGACCTCTCGGACGTGTTTTCATCACAGATTACATTAATATTTTTTCCCTGATGGAATGCAGAACGAATAACACCTAGAGCAGTACCATAATCAACACAAGCCAGTGCTCCTGCATTACAATGTGTTAAAATAGTATCTCCATCTTCAATTATCTCAGCACCATGTCTTCCGATAGCTAAATTAGTATCAATATCTTCTTTATACATGGTTTAAAGCTTCTTTTAATGGATCATCACTATTTAAAAACTCTGTCAACTGCCCAAAATAAATTGATAGCTGTTGGTCTTGCTGCTTTAATTTCATCTGCAGCTTTATCTAAATCTTCACCATGTAAATCAGCTAATGCCATCCCAAAAGCAGCTGCAACTCCAATAGCTGGAGCACCTCTAACAATCATATCTTAATAGCTACAATAACTTCCCTATAATCATTACAATAAACATAAATCAATTCATCTGAAGTTTTGTTTGGATCAATAAGCTTTAATTTATTATCTTCCCACTCAAGTGTTTTCATAAATAATACCTTCTGTTAATTAGAAATAATAAATCTTTAAAAAAAGGAAAAGCATAATTCCCCCGTTAGTTTCTAATTTAAATCAATTAATTAAAATATAATTAATAGTTTTTTTAATTTTAAAATTATGCTTTTCTTCCTAATGAAATATCCATATATTGAAATTGATTAGAGATGTAAAACTACATCTACTTATATTTTATATTTGAAATATTATATAAATTTTAAGATTTTATTGAAGAAATTGAAAAAATATTAACAAATATTAGTGAATTAATTTAATTAATCCTAAATTTTATAAAAATTAAAAAAGATACAGGATAAAAATCCTGTATATCAATCAATCATAGAATTTTCCTAAAAAATTTCTTTCATTCTGGATTATCAGAAGCAAAGACTTCTTCAGGACTTCCATTTTCAACTATGAAACCGTCATCCATAAATATAATTGTATCTGCAACTTTTTTAGCAAAAACTCATTTCATGTGTAACAATAACCATAGTCATCTTTTTCAGCTGCTAAATCCTTTATTACTTTTAAAATTTCACCAGTTAACTCGGATCAAGAGCTGATGTTGGTTCATCAAAAATAAAATATATCTGGATTCATTGCTAAAGCTCTTGCAATAGAAAACCCTTTGCTGTTGACCACCAGACAATTCACATGGATAAGAATCTTCCTTATCACTTAAATCTAATTTTTTAAGCAAATTTCTAGCATCTCTGTAAACATCATCTTTATTTCTTTTTGAACTTTAATAGGTGCATTAGTAATGTTTTTCATAACCTGAATGATGAGGGAATAAATTGAAATCCTGAAAAACTAAACCAAAAGTTCCATCAAAATCAATGATTCCACTATCCTGAGTTTCCAAATTAGTTATACATCTAAGTAATGTAGATTTACCTGAACCTGATGGTCCAATTATACAAAAAACTTCACCCTTATCCACTTTAAGAGAAATATCTTTCAATACTTCATTTTTACCGAAACTTTTTTAAGATTTTTAATTTCTAATAAACTCATGATATTTCCCCCTTAATCATAATAATCTAATTTTTCTTCGATATATTCCATTACAAATGCAACAATTACATTGAATATATAATAAAATACACCTGCTATAAACAATGCCATAATTGAAGCTTCTGAAGCAGCAATTTGTTTAGCTACTGTGAACATTTCTGGAATAGCTATTACAAAAGACAAAGATGTATCCTTTACAAGAGTAATTACTTCATTTGTTATTGAAGGCAGAACTATTTTAATGACTTGAGGTAAAATAATTATGAAAAATGTTTCTATTTTACTATAACCTAATACCTGTGCAGCTTCATATTGTCCTTTAGGAATAGCTTCAATTCCGCCTCTGTAAATTTCAGCAAAGTATGCTGCATAATTAATTGAAAAAGCAATAATCACAGATATCATCCTATAATCAGGGGAGATAAAGAAGCACCGAAAATATAATATGGTGCAAAAGAATACCACAATTAATTGTAACATTAATGGTGTGCCTCTCATAATTGAGATATACACTTTCATTAACCATCTTAATGGTTTGAACTTACTCATTCTTCCCCAGGCCACTACAAGACCAAGAGGAAGTGAAAATAATAACGTAAGTAAAAAAAAAATTTCTATGGAGGTAATCATACCTCCACAAAATTTCTGTTATTACAGTACTTAATAACATATATTATTCGCCTGACTTATTTTCTTATAAGAGAATCTTTAATATCATATTCACTGTATTTATCAGCAATTTTATCAACAGTACCGTCTTTGAACATTTCATCTAAAGTAGACTGTACTTGATCTCTCAATTCAGTATTGCCTTCTTTAAATCAATACCATACTGCTCTGAAGATATATTGTCATTCAATATTACAAAATCATCAGTGTTATTTTTTTTTGAATTTAATTGGTAATGTGCAACACCAATATCAACTGCAACAGCATCACAAGCTCCAGATTCCAAATCCATAAATGCAGTATTATAATCAGCTACTTCAACTAAGTTTCCAAATGTATCTGCCAATGATTTTTGATCTCCTTGAAGTGCAGCTAATGCAGATGAATCTTTTGAGTTTCTACATTTTTACCTTTTAAGTCACTTAAAGAATTAATACCTGAACCATTTTTAACAACAATAACCTGTTTGTTATCAAAGTAAGGGTCAGACCATGTGTATTGATCTTCTCTGCCATCCATGGTAAATCCATTCCATATACAATCAATACTGCCTGAATCTAATTCACTGTCTTTAGCATCCCAGTCAATAGGTTGTTTAACTAAAGTCCAATTGTTTCTATCACAAACTTCTTGTGCTAAATCTAAATCAAAACCTACATAATCCCCCATTGTCATCTTTTGTAACCATATGGTGGAAATTCTGCATCAAATCCAACAACTAATGTCTTATCATCGTTAACTACTTTTATTTTTCCCCATCAAATACGCCAGAGTATGCCGCCACACCAACAATTGCGAGTATGACTATTATACAAGCGATAATTCCAATTTTTCTTATCCATATTTTAACACCAAAATATCTATTAAACATATCTTAAATTCTTAAATTAAGTAAAAAATCTAAGCTATATAATAACTTTTATTTCTTTAAATATTTATTATTTTTACACAATTACTGCTGAAAAAAATAAATAAAAAACAAAAAAAAAAAGATGGGACGCAAAAATTTAACGAATTTCTATTTCTAGAAAAAAATTTATGTTTGTTTCTTATTTTTTTAGTTATTTTTTCATGATTATTTCATTATAGATTCTTTTTAGGTTATGTCCGATTGCGTATAGTTTGAATTCAGTATTTACTTGTTTTAATCTGTTGTTGTGAATTCTGTTAAGTGCATGTTTTTGTTTCATGTTTGCAAATGGTAATTCAGCTGTTTTTGATCTTAATTTGTAGATTTCTTGCGCTTCAGGAGTTTCCATTTTCCGTTGCATTCTGATTTTTTGGAGGGATTTCCATAATCACTAATCGTTTTATATCGTTGGCTTTTTGCGCAATACTCTTGTATTGGACAGTATTTGCATTCTTTTTGTCCAATAAGCAATTCTTGGCTTGTTTTTTGTATTCGTATTCTTTCACACAGTACAATGGTTGTCCTAATGGGCAAATATATGTCTTTATTTCGTTATCGTAATTGAAATTATCTTTGGAAAATGGTTTTTTCGGTTAAATTGTATTTTTTTTTTCTTTTCGTGAGAGTTTTCGTGAAGATATGTAGCCATCTAAACCTTCTTGTTCGAGATATTCTGCATTTATGTCTGTGGAATATCCATTATCAGCGCTTACTTGGAAATTAGATGGTGTTTCATTGTATATTTCGCTTAGATTTGATTTTTTGTTCTATTGCTGGAATAAGTTCGTGATGATCGCTTGGATTATTGGTAACGTGTGATGCGATTATTATTCCTTTGTGTTCGTCTACTGCGATTTGTGCATTGTAATCAAATTCCCATCGTCTTTTTTTATTCTTCATTAACCTTGCATCAGGGTCATTTATGCTAATCACGTCTTTTTCAGATTCATTGAGTTTTTCTTCAAGTTTTTCGACCTTTTTTGAGAATTTTTTCGGGATTTTCTTCTGCTTGTTTTTAAGAGCTTTTTTGCTGGAAGCTCTTAATTTATTTTTGTTTCTATCATCTTTTGGAAGATTTATTGACTTTTTCAAAGATTTCTTTGAATTTTTCTTCATCAGTTAATGTTTCTGGAACAGAATTCCCGGATTCTTCACCTAATTCTTCGTCTTCTTCTTCGTCTAGTTTAATGCTTTTTTCAAGATGTTGTTTCATTATTTTTAATTGCTGTTTGTTTGTTAATTTGTTAATTGATGTTTTTGATTTTATTTTAGTTCCATCAACGCTTACATGATGGATTTTAACTAAATCTTCTTCGGTTGCAATTTTTTTATAGTCATTTTAAAAGCTTCATCAATCAGATTAGAATAATTGCGCTTAAATCTCAAAATTGTACGATAACTAGGATGTTGCATACCTGCTAAGTACATATAACCAACATCCGTTTGGGTTCTTCGCTCAATCTCACGTGATGATAGTCCTCCATCAAAAACACTCATCAAAACTAGCCTAAGTAATAATTCACGAGGATAAGCAAATTCACCAGGCGTATCAGCAAACTCACGGTTCGCTTCGGAACAATCAATATAATCAGCCACATTTTTTAATAAAAATAACACGGATGGTCTTTTGGAATCAATTTCCTCAAGTCCATAGGCACTAACATGGTCTGATTAATAGTATCATCTCTTAAAACCATAAATAAAACAACCACAAAAAGACTTATATCTATAATAATAGATTGTACTTCATAGTATATAAAATTAAATGAAAAATAAGTAAAAAAAAAAAATTTAAAAATTAGTGAGTTCGTGTCCCATCTTCAAATTGAAAAAAAGAAAAATTAGTAATGACTTTGAGGGAGTCATTCTAAATGATAGTCTTCACTTTTTTTACCAGGAATCCCATAAGCATCTGCCCTACATTGAGTACATGCTCTAAATACCGGAATAATTTCTTCAACTTCTTCACGAACCTTTTCCATCATAGAACATCAGGACGTTTATAAATTTTCATTTTATTTAATGGAATAAGTGGTAAAACATTCATTAAAAAGCTCCGCGTTTTTTTAACTTCTTTTAGCTATCTCAACAATATGTTCATCATTTAATCCTGGAATTAAAACAGAATTAACTTTAACAACCATGCCATTTTTTAGCTGCTTTTTCAACACCTTCAAGCTGATTTTTTAATTAATATTTCAGCAGCTTCGTAGCCTTTGTAAACTTTCCCTTCATATTTAATAAATGAGTAAATATCCATTGCTATATCTGGATCAATTGCATTAATTGTTACAGTAACAGAATTTACTCAAGTTCAGCCAATTTATCTGCATATTTAGGAAGTAAAAAGACCATTAGTACTCATACATTTTATTAAATCAGGATGAGTTTTACCTAGCTTTTCAAAAAAACTCAAAAGTTTCCTCATTAGCCAGAGAATCTCAGGTCCAGCTACACCAACTACAGAAATTGGTCCTTCTGCAGTTACATCATCAATATGACTAATAGCATCATCTGGTTTCATTATACAGCTAGTAACCCCCGGTCTATTTTCTTCATCATTTATATTCCTAGTACAGAAATTACAATAAATATTACATTTTGGTGCTACAGGTACATGAGCTCTACCTACTTTATCATGCACTTTTTTCATTAAAACATGGATGTGCTTTTAGTTATGTGTGCAAATCTAGAACCATTATGTTCATTCATATAACATCACTTCCCTACTTGTAATTATGTTTGTATATAATCGAACTATATTATAAAGTTATCTATAAACCTTTATTTAATTCTGCAATATAGTCATTAGCTTTATCAATCCAATCATCTTTAATTAATTCATCAGTAGCTATTACAGCCACAATATCCCCAACAGAAACATCTTTAATTATTTTAAACCCTTCCGGCAAAATTCTAAAGATTGCATCATAAATTCTTCTTTGAAGATTTGAATGAGGATCATCAACAACCAAATCTTCCAGATCCATTTGATTTCCTTCAAGATCAATATTATACCTGGTCGGCTGATAAAGCTCATCTCTAGAAAATCTCCTCCACAATAACTTCAAAATATTTGGGGAGATAATTTTCATTTTCAATAAATATTTTAGTAACATCATTGCTTTTTATCATAAGTGAAATTAGCCACATCACCAAATTTAATAACACCAGAAGTCTTTTTCATTTTAATAGCTAAAATAAAAACTGCTTCATCAGGGTTAGCAAAAAGCTTTTTAAATCTTCAACAGCAGGACCAAGAACCAAATCCTGAAAAAAATCTGTTTAATAATCATTTTCTTAGACTTCTGCGCCTTTTTTCATCATAGCATTCTACTAACATCAAATCAACTCTTGACTATTTATTATCTTGCCTATGACCCATTCCAGATACTAAAAAGGCAGCTACCGCTCCAATATGTTGAGAATATTGAGGGTACAATAACATCAATACCACCTAACATTTCACTAACAGCTTCAACAAGTCCAGAAATTAATGATGTTCCACCTACCTGTATGAGAGGTTCCCTTAAATCTATTTCCTGAAGTTGCTGTTCGTAAACTTGTTCAGCTACAGAATGACAGGTTGCGGCAGCAGCATCAGCTTTGGGAACCACCTGCTGCAAGAGTAGTAACTAAATCCTGAATACCGAAAACAATACAGTAACTGTTAAGTAATGCTTTTTCTGTAATCCCCTTGTAAAGCAAGAGGTCCTAATTCTTCAATAGAAACATCTAAACGACGGGGAAGCCATATCTAAAAATCTTCCAGATGCTCCTGCACAGATTCCCCCATAGTAAAGTTATCAGGAATACCATCATTAACAGTGATTACTTTGTTATCCATACCCCCAATATCCAATACAGTAGCTTCCCTTTTTTGATGATCAGCTAAATATACTGCACCTTTTGCATTAACAGACAACTCTTCCTGAACTAATTCTGCATTTAATTGTTTACCAATATTAATACGACCATAACCAGTTGTACCAATTCCATCAACATCATCAATTGTATATTCAGTATCAGCAAAAAAGCTTCTTCAACACCTTTATAAACAGAACCCATAATATCTTTTTGTTTCTGTCCAGCCAGTACCTATAACTTTATTATTTTCCATAGCTACAACTTTTGTAGTTGTTGAACCAGAATCAATACCTAATGTAAGACCTTCCTGTTTTCACGAAGCAAGAATACTTCTACGGGTTACAGTAGTAGCTAATGCTTCCATACGAATAAATAATTCATCTGCTTTTTGTTCTTTCTGTAAATGAATAATGTAACTACAGGAATACGAGTATTATCCTGCAGGAATTTACGCACTGCATTTCTTACAAGGCTCCCTTCTGCACATCTAAAACAAGAAGCAATGGAATACTGCATCAGGTTTACATCTTCCTTCAACAATTGCCATTGCTCTTGCAATCATTAACTTTAAACTTGAACTTTGAGCAGAAAATCAAATTTGGCATAAGATTCATCAATATAATCAAATCAATTTCCGGAAGAATAATTTCTGCACCAAAAGTATTGGCTGCTTTTCAATTTCCTTTTTGAATTCCACTATATTCAGTTCCACATGAAACTAAAGCAATTTTAACCATTATTATTCCTCCTTAAGAGAGTCTAAAAACTCATTAATTTGATTTACCATTAAAAATGTCCATCCCTTTTTTTTGGATAATGTAACTTCAAGTATAGGAATATCCCTTTGCCTAAGCAGGAATATGGACAGTTCATTTGTTCTAGCGCAACCTACACACCAAAACCAAATGGAGCACCATCAACTAAAAATAGCTGCTTCAGCTTCATCTATTAAAGGACCTATAATAGACATTCTTCCACGAACACCTGAAGGAACTTCAATAGCTGCATATTTAAGACCTTTAATTGGGTCTTCTTCAGTAATATTCATAGGAGGAGAATCAATTTCAGGATCTTTAATTTTTTTTTGTCTTATTTGTTTTTGAAGAACTAAAGGAGTGTGACCTTTCCTTTCAATTAAATCTGCTAAGATTAATGAATTTGGAGGATAAATAGCTACTTTCACCATGTTTTTCACCTATCATTATTATTTTCTAAACATTCATTCATAATTTTTTTAAATTCATCAACATCAATTGGTTTTTCAACCGCAACTTTTTACATCACGAGGATTTTCCAAAGCATCTGCCACATCACCAAAGCAATCTGTATTCATTTTTCCATCTGGTGGAAACCTTCCCTTAGTCCAAATCTGTGGCCCCTGCATCTTCTAGGATCCCCCAGGAGCAAAACCTCTCTCTTTTGTGAAAATGTGATTCGGATCAATTTTCTTATTTCACGAATCGCTTCAAAAACATCCTTTGTTTTTCCACTTACCATAGAACCATAACAGGTATTTTTTTTATTGTAAGAGGTAAATCAAGCATATGTAACTCATTAACAATTTCACTTTCACTAACATGAGCTCCAGGAGCAATTATAATCATACAGTAATTACATCAGGATCCCAATCTTCTTTATCCAATTCTGGACTAATCGTTAAATTCCTTAACATAAACTATCTCTCCATCTTTAAAATTTTTTCAAGTTTGGAATAATCAGAAACAACATTACCAACAATGTTAGTTGAACTAAATGATTCTGCAGTTGGTCCAAATTCCTTATTATCTTCAAATCTTACTCCAATTAAACCAACATTTTTTTTGCAGACATATTAGTTACACCAATTTCACATGCTTTACAATATTTTCAGGAGTATTTTCTGGAACAAGTCCTTTTTGAAATATTTGAATCTCCCTTCAAATATTAATATATGCATCCCAGGTACTGAAAAATGAACTTTAATTTTACCAATTGGCTCTTCTAAAAAGACCTGACACTAATTTAAAGTATTTTACAGTTCTTGAAGCATTTTCAGTAAAGTCAATTTCACATAAATCATCTTTATGAATGGATTTGGTTGTTACTTTTCCTTCATTTAAAATATCAATCGTGTATTTTGGAGTTTTGCTCTACAATTAAAGCATCTTCTCCAGTCACTCCCCTCTTTAACATGTTCAATATTTAAACTAGCTAATTTTCATCAATTTCATTTTGATTATGGCCAAGTAACATCAGTCTATCCTGATTAGATTTAACAGTTATAAACTCTCCTTTTTTTAGCTATATCAATAATTTCCATACCATTTATGATTTTACCTACATTGGTGTGATTTGGACTTAAAACTCTACTTTCCCTATAAATATATAATTTTCCAACACCTACACCACTGTTTCTAACAGTTATGCTTCCTCTTGTTCTGGAAGCAACATTTTCTTTAGGTTTATCTATCCCTTTCAAATCATAAAATCCTAAAAAAATGATTCTGATTCAAAATCAACTTTAATTCTGCCGTCTTTAATAATTGAAAACAGATGCTCAACAGAAACTGGAGAATTATTATCCACTTCAAGTGAAACATAAGTAAATAATTCATTGCCCTCTTTTTTAAAACAGTGTCTAAATCAGATACAGCAGATGAATCTGTAGTTGTACTTCTTTCAATAATAGGCTCAATAGCTTTTACTTCATCATCATCTGTTAGTAAGTTTAAAGTTTTTTTTACCACCAATTACCTTTGCAAATATTCCTTTATTAAATAGAGGAACACTGTAAACATTAGTGGTGTTTTCTTTAATAAGAATTAAATGTGTTGACTCATTTACTAAAACTAGATAAACTTAAAACAACATCCCCCTCATAATATTTATATTCATCAGAAGTAGGTTTCAAATCAGTGACAACAGGACCAATAGCTACTTCATTTGAAGTTGACCATCTAACAGATAAGTTTTCAAAATCTTTATACTGTTTTTCCAGACATCAACTAAAGGCTGTGCTTCTTTTAGTATCAAGAAGTTCTAAAAATAACAGATCCTTGTGTTGTTTTAATTTAAACTTGCTAACATTTTTTTTTCAAGCTCTTTTTTACCCTTAATTAAACAGATAATACTGCCGGGAGTGTATGGAGCATTAGATTCATCAATAACATCCTGAATTAGAACCTTCTGCCACATTCATTTCTTTTCCATTAATTTTATTAACATATAATCTCCCAAAAGAATTTTTAATTAATATATAAATTTTTAAAGCTTATAAAAATAATTACTTTTTTAAACTTGAAAACTGGATTTGTTTTTTGATTAAAAACTTCCAATTTTTCACCATCACCATTAACTAAATACAAGGAACAGTCACCAGTAATTTCGCCAACAACATTAGCTTCAATAGAATAATCCTTCAAATACTCTTTAATAAAATCACAATTTTCCTCATCAGCAGTAAATACAAAACCAGAACCAGGATATGATTTTAACCAATTTTCCCATCCAATATTTTTTATTTCTTGGAATATCCATTAAATTTACTATTGCTCCTTTAACAGATGTTTCAAGTAACATTTCCAAAGTTCCTAAAAATACCAGGGTTACTGATATCTTTTTCCAGATTTAATATAATCTTTTTCAGCTAAATATTGAACTGCTGTAATTTGATCTTGAACTAATTGTTTGTCCTTATCATATGTAGTATCCCAATTTAGTGCAAACATTTCATGAGGTTTACCATCTAAATCAATAGCAACAATGATTTTATCACCTACTTCTGCCCCAAAACTAGTGATTAATTTATCTTTCTTTTTTGCAATTCCCACAATAGCTACTCCCCAAAGAATCAACTTCACCATCCAGGATGTAGATGACCTCCAACCATAGGTACACCAAACTTCAAACAACCATCTTTAATACCTGCCAATAATTCTTCATAAATTTCATCATGTTTTATTGACATTATATTAACCATAGCCAATGGTTTTCCACCCATAACTGCAATATCATTTACATTAACAAGAACAGAACAATAACCTGCCCAATATGGGTTAACATTCATTATTTGACCCCATATCATCTGCAGCTACTAAAACTACTTGATTATTTCCAATATCAATAGCTGAAGCATCATCACCAATATCAATTACAACATCACCTGAAACATTATAAGATTCAGTTAAAAAGAGATGTTACAGTATCAATAGAAGCTTTACGAGTTACTCCTTCAAATTCCTGAATTGCCTTTACAAGGTTTTTAAAAATCTGAAATAAAAAACACCTTCCCTCATTCTTTTTTAGATAGTTATAATATTATATTTACAATTTAAAAGATTTGTTATTTTAATGATTTCACCATGAATTTCATCAATATTTTTTAGAGTTTCTAGGCCTGATTAAAATCTTTTCATTTTTAAAATCAATTCATGTATTTTTTTACCGACAACATCATCAGTTCCACTTTCAAATTCAAATATTATGGAATTTTAGCTTTGAAACCATCTTCAACAACTTTATCCAAATCCCCATCAGTAATGCCAATAATTGGAATATTAAATCTGTACAAAATATCAGAAGCTATTAATGTAGTATCATCTCCAACAGTAACAACCAAATCAGCATCTTTAAATTGATAAACATCTTCTCCAGCATGGTCTAAAAAAGCTATTTTAAAAATATCTGCTGATTTGTTTTTTCTACAACTCTGGGTTTTACTTTAGACTTTCTTAAAAGCCCTGTTTTTACAATAGCATTTTCCAAATCAACTTTTCCTAATTTTTCAACACCATGCTCTTTTATAGTTCCACCAATAATATCTGTAATATAACCATCTTTAGCTATTAATGTAACTTTATCACTCTTAGATTTACCAATGACCATACTGTTAACCATTATATTCTCATCAGGACTAACACCATGCACAATTCTTTGAATTTTACCATCATCTATTTTATCCTGCTTAAAATGATCATCATAAATTTCTTCAGGAGTAACAATATTCAAATCCAGTTTTTGAGACAGATCTTTGATTAAATCATTTATTATCTCCATTCCAAGAGATTATACTGCCATCAATTTCACCTGGCCTTTCAATTTGAATTAGTGGAATGTTATTTTCAGCTACTTTTAATAAATAATGATTATAAACTTTATAACCAAAACCTGGCCTGTCACTCTGGATTTTCCATAGTTTATTAAAAATATAACATCCACATTTGCATCATTAAATAATTTTAAAGAGTCACTTGGAACTAATTTTTTTAGATATGTCAATAATATCTTCTAAAGACTTGTCAATAACTGCAGTTCTCCCCATAGTTCCACCTAATCTAGCTGAAACCTCACCATATCCAGACAATAAATCAATTAACTTTAAAGCCCAATTCGAATCAATAATATTAGGTCCATGAACCACTACACCAATTTTCATAAAAACACCAATTATAATTTTTATTCTTTTTTTAAATATTCTAGATCACAAACATCACAATCATCAAAAGGATAATTCTCATCAAATTCTTTTTTACAACCTTCACAAATCTTTTTCCAATTGTAAACACCTTTAATCCCTTCAGTTATGATTCCGGAATAAGGAATATTAATAATTTTTAAAAGTATTCTGTATAGTGTAATCATCACTTATAACTTTAATGTTTTTTTACCCTCATCTTTAAGCATTAAAGCTAAAGCTATTAATTTTTTATCTGGAGCAGACAAACGTAGAACATCACCAGATTCTGATATAATTTCATTAACCTCATCAATATATTTTTCATCAACATCCTGAATAATTAATTTTCCATCTCTAATAGCCATATCCAATGTTAATTTTTTGACTCAAAATCTTTTAACTTCCTGAGTAATCTCCGGAGCAGTATAATTATTATCTGATTCCAAGTCAAAACCATTGATAAAAGCAGATGCATCTAAAACAAAATAAATTTCCATGATTTTTTTATTATGATTTTAAAAATTAATAAATATTGTCAAATCGGATTAAATCATTGAAAATAGTTATAATTAAGTTATTAACTAATTAACAAAATAATTAAATTTACATCAAAGTGTACAAAAAAATTCTTAAAAATAGCTTAAAAAGATATAAGTGTTCAAAAAATTTTATTAAAGAATTGGAGGAAAATTGGGGAACAAATTGGAGGAAAATTTGATGAAAATTTGAAAATCTATTTAAATCTGTATAAGAAACTTGATATTATACAATTATTGTACAAAAATTGAAAATTGAAGTACAAATTGAAAATTAAAGGAGATAAAAATGATGTCAACAAAATTAGAAAACATGAATCAAAAAATACAATTTTTAACAAAGTCTGAATAAGACTTATATTAAACGTACTGAATAAAAATCCTAAAAATATAAAAAGAATTAGTCAATACAACACAAATAACTTATAGCACCCCTATCAAGTAATCTCCACAAATTACAGCAAGAAAAATATATCCAAAAAAAAAAACAAATATTATTTAACTCAAACAACAAAAATGTACTTGAATATAATATTGGAGTTTAAAAATGCAATAAAATTAATAGATCAATTTGATGAATTTTGGGACAAGCATGATGTAAAAACAGATTAATTTAGACTCATTGAAAAATATAACCAGTTTACATGATTCCCAATTAATTAAAACAACCCCAATTGACATTTATAAAACTCACAATACAATAAAAAGGGCAGCTATTAATGTCATATAACATTAAAGCAATATTCCCATATTTACATCCCGATTATCCTGTTATTATTGAACAGGTACTACAAAAAAGGAGGTAATGTTGAATTAATAATAAATGATGAAATTTTTGAAAGTTTAATAGACAGTATAGACGGAAATTAAAAAAGAGAAGTATTGAAAACGGATGTTTAAAAGTACATGAATTAAAAGATAATTTAAACTTATATTTGATTATATCTGATAAAAATACTAATTTAGGACTTTTTAAAAATGACGGTAGCTTTGATCAAAAATAGACTTTTAACATCTAAAAACCAACAAGCCATAAAATGGGCGAATAATCTCTTTGAAAACGTGAAAGCAAACTGGTGATTATTATGGCAACAAAAATTAAAAAAATGAGTTGAAAGAAGAATATCAAGGTATCAAATACATACTTCACATCAACTATGCGGACAAAATTATTGTTAAGTATTTATAATGAATCAAAAAAATTTAGATGATTTACGAATAGAACTAGAAAAGCCATCAGCAACAATACTGCATGGTTTAAAGGAATTGGAAAATTTAAATTTTTGTTAAAAAGTTCAAAAAATATTATCAATTAACATCAAACGGTTATCTGTTAACCACAAACATGATTAAATTAATTGATAATTGGTATGCAACTAACAAAAATGAAGATTTTTGGAATATCCATGATTTAACAGCCATTCCCCAAGAAAATCTCAAAAACATTTATCTTTTAAGAAATGCAGCATGCATAACTTCTACAACAAGCAATCTATCAAAAGCTTACAATAGCTACAGCAAATTAATTGAAAATGCCGAAGAATTAAAAAATAACTTTACCTATTTTTTCAGAAAACCATTTGAGGAACATTGTTCAATTAATACAAGAAAAAAACACTGCATAAACTTGAATTAATCACCCACCAAGAAATATTAGCATTAATTCATAGAAATCTGTTATTTGAAAAATGGCTAATTAATAATGAAAATGTGAAAATAATTAGCATAAAAATCCTTTTAAAAAGCTTTTAACATTGGGAGAAGAGTTTATGTCACTTACATTATTTTTTTAAAGATGGTCACTACGATGACTCACAAATTCTGATTGATAAAAGTCAAGACGGATTAAAATGGGAAAATTACTATACAATCAGATAAAAGAGTGGAGATGAAAAACAATGACAATCAACAAGCTACTTCATCAAATCTTTTTAAAAAGAAAAGGAGGGAAAACTTCTGCAAAAAATTGTTGATTTACTGCTTGTACGTCCATATAATGGAAGTCAAATAGCAAAAATCATAGATATGGATTATAATACCATTGAATACCATTTAGAGATTTTATGCAAAAAGTAAATTAGTTATGTGTGAATCTGACAGTTATGGCTCATTATACTACCCTACAGATTTACTATTAAAAAATCATGAGGAATACGAAAAATAAAAAGATGATGACAATAACTGCATAATAAAGGGGATTAATTTGAAAAGTGAAACAACCGAAAAACATAAAAAATTATCATCTAATGATATTGCCTGTGGTGTAATAACATTAAGTGACAGCATCACTACAGATAAGGATGATCTATCAGGACAATATCTTGCAGATGAAATATCAAAAAAGATACACATTAAAACTAAAAACAATAATACCTGATGATAAAGAATCATTAATTAAAACCATTAAAGAAATGATTAATAAAAATATTGATGTTATCTTAACAACAGGTGGAACAGGACTAGACAGTAGAGATATAACTGTTGAAACTGTAGAGGAACTTTTTTGATAAAAAAAATTGAAGGTTTTGGTGAAATTTTTAGACATCAATCTTTTTTAGAAATCGGTTCAGGAGCACTTATTTCAAGAGCAACTGCAGGAGTATATATAAAAAACAGTAATCTTTTTCCATGCCTGGCTCTCTAATGCAGTTAAAACAGCATCTAACATCATAATAGATGAATTCCCTCATCTAGTATTCCACGCAAAAAAAATAAAAATTTGAAAATGATGAACTTAATCATTCATCATCTTTTTTTTTAATTAAAAAAAATTCATCAACAGTTATTAAAGGTTCTAATTTAATACCTTCACTATCAAAAGCTTCAATAGCTCCCTTCCTGCCTATCAACAACAACAACAAAAGCTCTTTTTACATTTCCTCCATTGTCTTGAATAGCTTTAATAGCTTTAAGCAATGATCCTCCAGTAGTTGTAACATCTTCTACAACAATAACATCATCACCTTCGTTTAATTCACCTTCAATAAGTTTAGAAGTCCCATAACCTTTTTCTCTTTTCTAATCATCAACAATGGAATGTTAGATTCAAGAGAAACTGCAGTAACTATTGGAACAGCTCAAGTGCAGGACCTGCTACTTTATTAATATTATCTTCACTAATGGATTTTGTGATTAATTTAGCTATTGTTGATAATATTTCAGGGTCAGTAATAGCTTTTTCATGTTTATGTAATAATCACTTTTCTTACCTGAAGATAATGTGAAATCCCCTTTTTAAGAAAACACCATTTTTCTTTTAATAAATCAATTAAATATTCTTTAGTAATCATCTAAATAACCGAAATTTTTAAATATCATCATCACTTTTTAAGTAAAATTTTATCCCCGATAATAACTTTTTACAAGTTCACTAGGAACAACATTTTCCCCGCCAGCTTTAATTTGATCTGCAATACCTGTTTTTTAATAACCAAATCAGTTACTTCAAATGTATCCTTATCCATTACAACATCAATAACTTTACCAATTAAATCAGCACCGCCGTCAAAGCACTTCTTTGTTAATTAAATCTTCTTTAATCCTCATAAATAATCACCTTAATTTTAATATGTTTTATTATAATCTTTGACATATATTAAATTTTTTCTAAATTTTATTTATTATCCATAATACAAATACTCTCATCATTTTCATGTCATGATAAAACTCAAGCTTGTTTTTACTGAATTCAAAAATTTTAACCATATCATACAATTCTTTATTAAATTCAGGAATGAATTCACATAATTTATTCGGATAATCTTTAAATAAATTTTTATTGAAATCAATCTGTTGCTGTTTTTCAAAAATAGCTCCATAATAAATATCCGCTTCAACTAAATCCTTGAAACATATATGACTTCCAAAGGACAATTCAGGAACATAACCCACTTCACTATATGACTCTTCCAAAATAGCTGAAAATTTGCTGATATCTGCAAAACTACTACTGGAATTCAAGTTCCGGTGAAGAAGTACCTAACCTTCCAGGAACAATTAACATAGCTTCCTTATTATGATTTTTACAATAACTGTTAATGGCACCTATTAATTTAGCCAATGAAGCTTTTTTAGTAAAAGGATATTCATAATACTTATGCGGGTCAACATAAACTAAAATATCAAAGTCCCTGTTTTCTTGATCTTCCCATTGAAGAATTTTTAATATGGAAAAAATACTTCTCCTTTATCCTGAGGAATTTCAATAGCTTCTTTAGTAGTTGCAACCTGCGGCCTGCACTGCAATAAATTAATAAAAAAAGAACCTTCCTGACCTACATTTACTGTATATTCAATGTCAACAGGGTATTCATAAGCTGCCTCTAAAGTTTGAAGTAATTCCCTCATCAGTGACGTAAATCTGTCATTGTTAACTAAACCATTACAGTTTACAAAGTAACCTCCCTTCTTTGACCTCTTTCACGGAATCTGCGCTCTGCATCAGTATCATGTTCCACCACAGCTCTTTTTTGCATAAACTGGAACTACATCAATCCCTTCATCAACAGAAATTTCACTTACCTTAATGTTTTTTTAAATCTAAAACATCCAAATAATGTTGGGAATGTTTATGTCTCTCAACAACACTTGGTACATCCATAGCTTTCGGTTTGTCCAAATTAACAATACGGGGATAATCTCTTTGAGTTCTGTCTACTGCTTTTGTACCTAAACCCATAACCAGCCTTAACATTCCACCATTATGTCCCATATCAGGCAATGGGAGAATATGGACTATATATGAAAATCCAACTCCTGCTGCAGAAGGGAAGAAATAATCCCTGATAATAAGACCCGGATACTCTTTGAACAAGTAAAGACATCTGTTCATCATTATCATCAAATCATTTAAGCTTCTATATTCCAAAGCAGATATATTCATTGTACTTGCATATACTGTTTTAACAGCTTCTTCAAAAGCCTCCAAACGTTCTTCAAGAGATCCTCTGTTAACACAGAAAACTGATTCATATTTTCCGGCAAAAAGCATTTCCAAAACCGTCTTCAAAAAACTGCTTGATCTTATAATAATCGGACTTTGACCGAAATAATCCAGAAGCCGTCTAAACTTCTCACGGATATCATCAGAAAATGTACCGTTTTTCAAACCTTTTTCAAGCTCTTTTCCAGCTTCATAATAACCTTCTTTTAGTTCTTTGTTTTACCCGAATATCCCATAAATCATTTGAAACAATATATGTATAAAACAAATCAGAACAGATGTAAAATGAATCATCAGGTTCGAAATCAGCATAAATATCAGGACGGTCATGCTCTATGATTTTACGTGCAAGCAGCATACCGCATGCCTTACCTCCAATCATACCACTACCGACAACACGGTTATAAACTGAAAAATAATCAGGTGGGGGAAAAATACTCTTTAACTTTTTCAATCATGTTTTTATCTTTAGTCATGAGCATATTGCACATCAAATCACATTTTTTCAGATATGTCTTCATTGTTTTCATATTGTAACTTGGTTAATTCAAAGAATCTTTCCCAGCTATCACTGTTCTGCTCATTATGATAATCAGCTGCCCGATTAACAACTTTATAAAAATTACTTACTTCCAAACCATCAGTTAATGTTGTTAAAACTTCTTTTTTTAGTTTCATATTTATGGCCTAAAAAACATATTTTGAGAATATCTGTTCCATACTTTCAACGGATGTAAATATACATCATCTTTATGAGAATATAAATCTAAAAAAGTTGTGTTGTTTCACGAATCTTAGCTATTGCTTCAAAGGAATGTTTACCTCTAATAATTGGAAAATAAGCTACTGTATCAAGAGAAAATAAATACGGGCATGTTACTCTGAAGAAATTTCCCATCATCAAATCTGTAGACCATGCTGCCTGTAAATCAGACAAACAGTCAAATACATAAAAAGCATCCCTTCCCTCTTTTTTGTAATAATATTATGAACTTCCAAAGTAAAAGGTTCAAATTGCTTGTTTTGGATCTACCTGATAAATTTTAATCCCGTCACGTTCAATCATAGCAAATTCTGTTTCAGGATTATTTTTTTCAACATCAATTTTAAGAAATCATCAGCAGTCATATCTATTAACGGCTCATGCTGACCAAAATTTACATAAATCAGGTTTCTATTATCTTTTTAAAGCCTGTTTAACAAAAGGTTTGACAAAATATAAAAATTCATCCAGATTAGAAACCTGCCATACTACATTTATCCCTAAACGAATATTATCTAAGGTTTCGTCTAGCTGCAGAATACCGGATTTTTTATTCTTTCAAAAAGCAACCATATTAAAAACTCTAAAAAACATTCAAATTTTTTCAGCTAAATTTTAACATCAATTATAAATATGTTCAAAAGAAGTATTAAAATATTTAAGTTTTATAAAATTTTTTCCATACATATCTTCTGAAGTTTCATGCCCCTGCCTTTATAAAATTCCATTGCACTGCCATTGCCTTCCCAAACATTTAAAAGTAACATTATAGCATCCGATACTTTTTTGCATATTCAAAACATACTCGTACAATGCAGTTCCAATTCCTTCATGCCTTGTTTTTTTCATCAACACACAAATCATCAACATAAATAGTTTTATGATTACAAAAGAGGTTTCATTATGATGATTGGTTATAATGCAAAATACATAACCTACAATCATATTATCTAATTCATAAACAAATATTGGAGTTTCACTATTTTTTATAATTTCCTCAAGTTCATAATCATTATACTTTTTTTTTCCACCGTCTTTTAAATAGATCAGGACGAATATCTGAATGAACCTTTTGAACCTGAAGCAATAATCTATTAATTCCTTTAATGTCTCTTATACTTGCTAATCTTATCATACAATATCATTACTAATCATTATATAAAAAATTAACTTAAAAAATTTATTAATCCAAAATGTTAAAAGCTTTTGAATGCAAAAATCATCACAATTATTTTCAAGAATAGAATTAGCTAAACTATAAGCTATTTTCTTATCCAGTAAATTATTTTCAACTTCATCAATTAAATGTAAAACCGAAGTAGTTAATGCTACATTTTCCTGTTTTCTTGCAGCCACTTGTAATGATTTTACGAATTCCTCTTTATTATCAATATCATCATAAAATTCATTAATATCCAAATCATACCTTCTTAAGCGAGCTAAAACACTGCATTGTGACTCTTTTGTAATCCAGACTTGTCTTTTAATAGCTTCACTTATTGATTCAATAACACATTTAGCTATTAATTCTCCAAGTTTTTGAATGTTTTCCTGCATTAGACAGCATATTATCAGATTCTGAATTTGAAAAAATAGCTATTCCATCAGTTCCAGTTCCTGTTGCAAATCCATTGGAAAACTGACTTGGAATTCTTAAATTACTTTAAAGCTACAGTTTTTGCTTCAGTAGCTGTTACTAATCCATTAGCCAATGTTCCTGGCCCTAAACAAACATTAGTTAAAATAATTACATTAATTGTTCCAACATCGAATTGAAAGTCTCCATTTTCCTCATAATAACTTGCACTGTCCCCTGCTCTTGAGGCATTTACTCTTACACCGGCAGTAGTTATTGCACTAACTTCCAAGTTCTATACTGTTTTGTAACAACACATGCATTTTCCATTTGCGCAGAAGTTAAAAAGACCCGTAGTAAATTTAGAATCAATTCCTAAAAATTCCGCTTTGTCTAATCAAATAATCTTTTATACTATGATTTTCTAAAAAATCAATGTTTTCCTGAGATAAATAATGATTAAAAGCTATTTTAAAATTTTTTTTTGTATCCGCCATTTAACTCAGATGTTGAAATTCCATTTCTGCAAACTCCAAACTCAACTACTATGGGTTTTCATAGATATATGCCAACCCCTATCTCCAGTTGAATTTTTTAAAAATAAGTCGTTTGGTTTGCAAGATAATACCTTAAAAAAAATAAAAAAAAAAAAGAAATTAAATAATTTCTTTAAATTTACATCATTGGAGGCATACCGCCCATAGCAGCAGGATCCATACCGCCCATGTCAGCGTCACCTTTACCGCTAGATGCGATTACATCATCAATTCTTAAAATCATTTCAGCTGCTTCAGAAGCAGATTGGATAGCTTGTTTTTTGACACGTTTAGGTTCAATTACACCAGCTTCTTTCATATATCTGCTACTTTACCAAAAAAAATACATCTAATCCCATTACAGCACTGTTTTCATGAGCAGCTCTTAAGTCTACTAATGAATCAATACTGTCTAAACCTGCATTTTCAGCTAAGGTTTTAGGAACAATTTCTAAAGCTTCTGCAAATGCATTAACTGCTAATTGTTCTCTTCCACTGATTGAATCAGCATAATCTTTGAGTTTTTTAGCCATTGCAATTTCTGGAGCTCCTCCACCAGCTACAACTTTGTCATCTTCAACAGTAGCTGCTACAACACCAATTGCATCTTCAATAGCTCTTACGATTTCATCAACAATGTGTTTGGTACTTCCTCTTACGAATAAGGTTACAGATTTAGCTACACTGCATTCTTCTACAAAGATCATTTCTTCGCCAGATACTTTTCTTTCTTCTACAATACCTGCTTCACCTAAGTCGTCAGCAGTTAAATCTTCTAAATTAGTTACTACATTAGCACCAGTAGCTCTAGCTAATTTTTCAATATCTGATTTTTTTTAACCCTTCTTACAGCTAAAATACCTGCTTTAGATAAGTAATGTTGTGCTAAATCATCGATACCTTTTTGTGCGAATAATACATTAGCACCAGATTCAGCTACTTTATCTACCATATCTTTAACCATTTTTTTCTTCTTGTTCAATGAAAGCTTGCATTTGAGCAGGGTCGGTTATTCTGATTTCTGCATCAACTTCAGTTTCTTTTTACTTCAAGAGGAGAGTTAACTAATGCGATTTTTGCATCTTTAACTTCAGAAGGCATACCTGGGTGTACTCTTTTTCTTTGTCAACAATTACTCCTTCAACTAAAGTAGAATCTTCTACAACAGCACCATCTTTTTTCTCAATTTTAATGTTATTCAGTGTCTACTACACCATCTTCAGCTACTTTTGAACTGCATCTACGATTAATTTTTGCTAATGGTTCACGTGCTGCTTCAGTTCCTTTACCAGTCATAGCAGTCATAGCTACTTTTAACTAAAGTTTCTTCATCAACTGAATCAATTGCAATATCATCTAAAATTTCTTGTGCTTTTTCAGCTGCTTTGTCTGTATCCCATTGCAATGATTGTTGGGTGAATATCTTGATCTAATAAAGATTCGGATTTTTTCAATAATTCTCCAGCAATAATTACTGCAGTAGTAGTTCCATCTCAACTTCGTCTTCTTGAGTTTTAGCTACTTCCACCAACATTTTAGCTGCAGGATGTTCAATATCCATTTCTTTTAAGATTGTAACACCATCATTGGTTACAACAATATCTCCAAGTCCATCCACTAACATTTTGTCCATTCCTTTTGGACCTAATGTGGTTCTTACAGTTTCAGCAAGTACTTTTCCCTGCTAAAATATTGTTTTTTTTGAGCATCTCTTCCGACGGACCTGTTTGTTCCTTCAGGTAAAATAAAAAATTGGTTGTCCACCTTGTGCCATTAAAATCACCTTTTAAAATTAATTTATTATTTATAGAACAGTTTAAATATCAACATGAAAAATAATTATATTGTTGAATAACCCTTCTACCATATAATGAGTTTAAGGTTATATAAATACTTATCGGTTGTAAAAATGGAATATATTGACCTCACATACAAACTAAAAATGAAATTCCAGAATACCCTGGAGATCCCAAAACAAAAAACTTGATTATTTTAAGAAAGCTGATGAAACAGACAGTTCCACATTGTTTAAATTAGAAACTGGACTTCATACAGGGACACATATGGATTCACCATTCCATTACATCACAAATGGGAAAAAAATATCCCAGTTGCCTCTAGAAAATTTTATTGGTGAAGCTAGCATAAATTACGTTGAAAGTAAAAAGTAAGGAAATTTTAGTTAAAAATTGTAATTTAAAAATTCAAAAGAAAAGATAGCTATAATAATCACAGGATGGGGCGAATATTTTGGCAGTAAAAAGTACTTCTATGAAAATCCTTACATCTCTAATGAATTAGCTGACATGATTAGATAAAAAAAATATTAAAGGGATTGCAATAGATACATGCTCAGTTGATAAATATGGAGAAAATACAATTCATAAAAATTACTTGAAAATAATGTTTGGATTGTTGAAAATATAACAAATTGTGATGATTTAAATAAAACTAAGTATAACTCATTCTTTATTCCATTAAATATTGAAGCAGAAGCTTCACCAGTTAGAACTTTTCTAAAGATTTCAGAAAAAAAGAGATTATTTTTTATTAAATCGCTTTTTCTCCAACCTAAATGGGGGAGTCCTGTCCATAGTTTCATAAGCTTCCTGTTCTTCCTGAAGCTCATTAAAAGAAATTGTTAATTTCTTCCAAAACGTTTAATCTTTCATCTTTAGAAGATAATCCCTTTGAAGATTAATATAATCCTCTTTTTAGAATAGTAGATTCTCTTAAAAGAGATAATTCTTTTTGAAGATTAATATAATTATCTTTAGAATAGTAGATTCTCTTAAAAGAGATACTTCATTTTCTTTAGCAGTAATTATATTTATTTTTTTTCAGATAACTCATTATTTTTATATTCAATTTCTCTTTCAAGATTAGAAATCTTACTTTTTAAATTCAGCATTATTTTTCCAATTTAATAACCTGAATTTTATAATCATCAATAGTTCTTGAAAGCATGTTAATTTGAGCTTCTTTTCAGCAATACTTTTAAAAAGATTCATTTAATCTTTCATTAACTTCAGCAAGAAGCTCTTTTTTCTTATAATCCCTCAATTGTTCTGCAAAATATTCTTTAATTTCATCAAAAGAGAATTATTTACATAATCTAATTCATAAATTCTATCTTCTTGATTTTTAATTAGAGCATCTTTTTTCCTCTAGTTGTTTTTTCAAAAGATTAATTTCATCTCAGCTTTAAATTTAATAAGAGAAACTTCTTTTTTTTCTTTATTAAGAATATGATTTTCAAGATTTTCCTGAATCTTCTACTGAGGAGTGGTATCTTTAGCTTTAGCTATTTCCAATTCAGTTAAATTGAATTTAAGCCTGTTTAACTCTAATAGACAATCACGAATTAAATTTTGTAATGTTTCATTTTCAATACCAGCACCTAATTCCATGTTATCCCTTAATTTAAAAATTTTTATCCCAATATCTAGTTGAATAATAAAATTCAAATATTATAACTAATAAAGTATTATGAAATTCATACTATTTAAATTAAACTCTAAACATCATCAAAATTAAAACTAAAAAGTAAACAGAAATTATCTTAAAAATAAGAAAAAATATTAGGAAAAATAAAAAATAAAAATGATAAAAATCAGAGTATTTTATCATTAATTAATTCAGCATTTAATACAGAAGCTCCAGCAGCTCCACGAATTGTATTATGTCCAACTAACACATATTTAAAACTATTATCAAATACTTTGTCTTTTCTCAACCTTCCAACTGAAACAGACATACCATTACCTGCATTTCTATCCATTCTTGGTTGAGGACGATCAATTTCTTCTTTAACAATGACTGGATTTTTAGGTGCAGAGAATAAATTTAATTTTTGAGGCAATGCTTTTGAAATTAGCCATTTTATCTTTAACATCGTTAATATCAAAGTCATCATCCAACTCAACAAATACTGCTTCAGTATGACCATCAATAACCGGAACTCTATGACAGGAAGCACTTAATTTAAAATCAGCATCAGAAACTTTTTTCCCCATCATAATTACCTAAAAAGATGTAATGTTTCACTTTCCATCTTTTTTCTTCTTCATTACCAATATAAGGAACAAGATTATCAACAATAGCCATAGAAGGTACACCATTATATCCTGCACCTGACACTGCTTGCATTGTTGAAACCCTAATTGCATCTACATTAAAATTATCAACAATAGGTTTTTAATGATAAAGTTAAAGCAATAGTTGAACAATTAGGATTAGTTACAATGAATCCGTCCCAGTTATTTTCCTTTGCTGAGCATCAATCATGTCTAAATATTCTGGATTAACTTCAGGAATAACTAAAGGAATATTTTTCTTCATCCTGTGAGCACTAGCATTACTTGCAACAACATAATCCCTAGCAAAATCTTTTTTCAACTTTAGCTGCAAATTCTGTTGGAAGAGATGAAAATACAATATCCACATCATTATCCATTGCATCAGCATCAGTTTCTTTTTACAATAATATCTTTAACAGATTCAGGCATTTCATTATCAAGATACAGCAATACGTAATAACTAG
>VOFJ01001465.1_pt1 | contig 37492 bp, 69 predicted proteins | sample 5384081 | NCBI WGS metagenome assembly VOFJ01 (sample SAMN12384729, study PRJNA508395) | human gut metagenome | isolation source: healthy gut I | host: Homo sapiens
GACATTGCAATTGTAACAAAATGTTGCGAAAAAAATAAAGTTACTATTAATTGTGCACAAAATAACAACATTTATTCACTGGGAAAATAGATTGTTGATTGTAAAAATGTAACAAACTGTAGCAAAATGTAAAAAATAGATGTTAACAAACTGTAGCGAAAAAGACGATATAAATGATACAAAAACGTAGCAAATGGAATTGCGATGAAAAACAAGGAGGATTATGTTAAAGATTTCACTTAAACAAGGTCAGTATGTAAATATCGGAGATAACATCCGCGTAGTTTATGTGGGCGGGACCGGAAATCACGGACGACTTATGATCGATGCTCCAAAGGATGTCAGGATTGCAAGGAGTACCGTAGAACAAAATCGGAGCGCAGGAAAGATACCTATTATCCGGAACCTGCGATCTCAAAAAGAAGCACAGGCAGAGATTAAAAAGATTTTATGGAATGAACGCATGAAAGCGGAAACAAAAAGATGCAGAAAAAGAATGACAAGCCGTTAAGTTCTCATTAAAAACATCGCACGATCATCTGGTAATAGGCAGGGCAAAACCCGGGACGCCCTGTTTATTATAAATAATGCCGGAAAACGGATTCCGGCAGAAAAACATAATAGCTCATCAAAAAGATGAGACAAGGAGGATTATATTATGGTAGTACAACACAACTTGCAGGCAATGAATGCTAACAGAATGTTAAACGTTACAACAGGACAGCAGGCAAAATCCACAGAGAAATTATCTTCTGGTTACAGAATTAACCGTGCAAGCAGATGACGCGCAAAGAGGATTAACAATTTCTGAAAAAAAATGAGAAAACAGATCCGTGGTCTTGATCAGGCTTCCACAAACGCACAGGACGGTGTATCTTCTGTACAGACAGCCGAGGGTGCTTTGACAGAAGTTCACTCCATGTTACAGAGAATGAATGAGTTGGCAGTTCAGGCAGCTAACGGAACAAACTCTAAAGAGTCTGACCGTCAGGCAATTCAGGATGAGATTGATCAGTTAACAACAGAAATTCGACCGTGTATCAGAAACAACAAAGTTCAATGAAATATATTTGTTAAAAGGTGATACAAAGACTGCAAGTAAGGCTAACTTCATGAAGACGTTAACAGACATGTAATGGTAAAGACTTGTTTGCAAAAGGTGGTAAAACCAAACTTTCTGGCACCAGAATTTAAAGAAGAATTAAAAAGGGAAAAAGGATAATATACAGTGGCAGAAGCCAATGCAGGAGATCAGACAGATGCTAATATAGCAGAAGCTGGAAAAGATTATGTGTATGCAAACAAAATTATACGATGCCAAGGGATAAAGAAGTATCAGCAGAGCAGATAGCTGATTCAAAAAATGCAGATGGATCAACAGCAACTAATTATTATGAAAAATTAAAAAAAGGTGCAGTTCCAAATGCTATTGTCGATTACAGCAAGATGAGATGCTAAAGCTAAAAAAACATTCAACCGTTTGACGTAAATGGTGAGCTTTCCTTTTAACCTTCATGTTGGGGCAGATTCAGCAATGAGATAATAAGATTGCAGTCAAAATCGAATCAATGAGTGCAAAGAGGAATTGGCGTGAAGGATCTTAAAGTTGACACAGAAGATGATGCTACAGCAAAGAATTGACCGTATTGCAGAGGCAGTGGCAAAGGTTTCTTCCCAGCGTTCCGCTCTCGGTGCTGTTCAGAACAGACTAGAGCATACGATCAACAACTTAGACAACGTTGTAGAGAACACAACAGCAGCTGAATCCCGTATCCGTGATACAGATATGGCTGAAGAGATGGTTAACTACAGCAAGAACAACATTCTTGCACAGGCAGGTCAGTCTATGCTTGCACAGGCTAATCAGTCTACTCAGGGAGTGCTTTCTCTGTTACAGTAATTTGTGTAAAATTGTACAAAAAAGAAGCTCGCAGTTTTGCGGGCTTCTTTTTACTAAGCTATTGCTGTAGCTTTTTAATTCATCGATTGACAGACCGGTAGCACAGAGAAATATTCTCTAAAGACAGTAGGTTAAGTTCCAATAGATGACGTGCAGTATTTCGAATGCCACTTTTTTCGCCAGCTTCATACTCCGCTTTCCGAAGTTTCTTTTCTTCCTCTTCCTTGTTATATTCGAATATACTCATTCTGATAATCTCCCACATGGTTTTTAAATTAAAATCTGCAAGAAGAATCTTTTTTATATCCACTAAGCTACTGTTGGAGCTCCTTCAATTCATCGATTGACAGACCGGTAGCACGAGAAATATTCTCTAAAGACAGCAGATTAAGTTCCAATAGATGACGCGCAGTGTTAAGGACGCCCTTTTTGAATTCCACTTTTTCACCAGCTTCAACGCCAGCTTCATACTCCGCTTTCCGAAGTTTCTTTTCTTCTTCTTCCTTGTCATACTCAAATATACTCATACTGATAACCTCCGCGCGGTTCTTTCGAAGAAAATCCGCAAGAATATTTTCTTTGATACATTCATCAACAGCACGTTCCACCGCCTCGTTCAGAGACAGGTCGGCTGTGTATTTTCGCACTTTTGCAACATATTGCGCATATTCCCTTAGCGTTTTGCAATGCTCCATAAGAAGGGCATTGTGCCCCTCGTTGATATTTAAGACAGTTACGATCAGTTCCAGTTTTGGCTCACCCGACAGATGTTCAAAAGCAGAGGAAAGTCTGTGCTCAAAAACATCGCAAACTGGATCAGAACCATTATAAAACTCAATGAAATTTGGAGCAGGTATCTTTTGCAGGCTGGATGAGTATAAAGATTTTTTATCCAGCAGCTTCTGGTATGCATTGCTGATATAAAATAAATCACGACGAGGCATATTTGGGTTATAAGTTGACTGATGTTCATACAGATACAAATTGGTATCAATAATAAATGCCAGATCGTTTTTCATTCCCATATAGATAGCGTTTTCCAAAGTAACAATCTCTAAATCATCCGGATTCGTATAGTCTCTGCTGTTTACTGCATTGTAAAAGCGAGAGCAGATTCTTTTTTGTCTGAAAATAACATCCGGAAAACAGTATCTTTGTAGTTGCGATTTGCAGAAACTGCTCCTGCTGTAGTTGATTTGTAACGATCTTGTGGTCGCATTGCCATAGGCTTTCCTCCTTATCACGGTGGACGGCAGATGCACATAAATGCATCTGCCTCCGGCAGGAGAATAGAGCATTGTAAAAATAGTTTTCATCCGTCTCCCTGCTTTTTAAATTGGTAAATGGGTAATAAAAGCATAGATACGAAATGAACTGCCCCGGTCATTGTCGGTTGACCGAAAGCTTTCTAGATTACAGATGACTCTTAAGCCACGAAGATTTTTGTAAAATATGCTTTGAAATATTGTATCATACCAACATCAGAAAATGCAATGGAGAAAATAGTAAAATTTTAAATATTATGAGTACTAAAAAAATGAATAAAAGCATTCATTCAAATCTCCGCAACAGTAGCCCAAACAGAAGAATCATGCTACAATGAACCAAGGAAGATAAAAAACAGCAGTAATGCCATAGAATAACGAAGGAGATCATCAGCCATGGACATAAATATTTTATACGAGGATGAGGAGGTTATCGTCTGTGAAAAACCGGCTGGGGTTGCGGCGCAGACAAAACGGTTAGGACAGGCGGACATGGAAAGCCTTCTGAAAAATTACCGGGCAGGAAAGGGAGAACAGCCGTATATCGGGGTGGTACACAGGCTGGATCAGCCGGTGCGCGGAGTGATGGTTTTTGCCAAAACAAAAGAGGCTGCGGCAGATTTAAGCCGCCAGGTGCAGACAAGAATGGCAGATAAATTCTATTATGCAGTGACAGACGGTGTGCCGGAACAGAAAAAAAGGTACATTGGAAGATTACCTGCTCCGGGATGGAAAAACAAACACTCCAAAAGTGGTATCTAAAAAGTACGGAGGGCGCAAAGTCAGCAAGGCTGGACTATGAAGTGACCGCACAGAATAAAACGAACGCCATTCTCCGGATCCAATTAGACACCGGAAGGCATCATCAGATCCGGGTGCAGTTAGCAAATGCTGGAATCCCGATCGTTGGGGATGCGAAGTATAATTTTAAAGAGACAATGACACGGAGTGGAAAAGGTCTTTTACTCTGCTCTTATAAAATCGGATTTAAACATCCAAAGACACATAAAAAAAATGGAGTTCGAAATCAGAAATCCATTTCTCATCTGAGACAGAAACGCAGGAGTTACAAAGGACTTCTGAGTTTTTTTTTCTCACAAAAAGAAAAAATAGACAGTCATGTCTCTGAAAGTAAGAGGTAAATCGTTACTGGAACGAAGTATGAGTGAACAGTAACGAAAAAATAGAATAAAATCACGAAAAAATGTCGAAAAATAGAGTGGTAAAATAAGCATAATGTGCTAAAAATACAAATAGGATTTAAAATTGGGTTCATAAAATAAAAAAAGATGTAGTAGGAGGTATGGGTATGAACAATATTAAGGTGAGAACAAAAATTAGTTATTGTAATGGTGATTGCACTGATCGCACTGGCACTATGCGCCGTCAATTCCAACACAAGTCTGTCAGACTTGGAAATAATGCGTTAGACATTATCGAGAATGATATGCGTTCCTCGTATGATGAACAGATCAAGGCACAGGTAGATAATGTAATATCTCTTTGCCAGAGCATTTACAATCGGTATGAAAAAAGGTGAATATACCTTAGACGAGGCAGAAAAAACTTGCAAAGAGACCAGATTCGTGATCTGCGTTATGGTAATAATGGATATTTCTGGGTAGATACTTATGATGGAACAAACGTAGTCCTTTTCGGCAACGACACAGAGGGAACAAATCGTATGGATGCAGTGGATACCAATGGATTTGCGTATATGCAGGCAATCATCAGTGCAGGAAGGCAGGAAAACGGCGGTTTTACGGATTATGTATTCCCGAGAGAGGGTGAGACGGAACCTTCTCCAAAACGTGCTTACAGCAAGGCATTTGAAGCCATTTGGCTGGGTACTTGGAACCGGAAACTACACGGACGATATTGATGAGGACGTATTGGGTGTGAAAAATGAATTTTCTTCCTATGAATCCAACAGCAGAATGGCGATCATCGGAATCGCTGTTGTCATGGAAGTAATTTTAATTTTAGTTCTGACACTGATCACAGTCAGCATTGTGAAGCCATTGAAAAAAAGAGTCTTACCCATATTGACGAGATAGCGCAGGGCGATTTTTTCAAAAGAATTTGAACAGGATCTGTTAAAGAGAAAAGATGATTTTGGACAACTGGCAGATTCATTCTTGAGAAAATGCGCTCTGAGATGAAGGAACTGATTGGAGAGGTGAAATCAGAAGCATTAGAGATCACCGGCATGGTGCAGGAGATTGATACAAGTATTCGGGCATTAGATGATCAGATTGAAAATGTATCTGCGACAACGGAGGAGTTTTTGGCAGGTATGGAGGAGACAGCGGCATCTTCGGAAGAGATAAATGCAATGTCACATGAGATTGAGAGCGCGAAGAGTATTGCAGAGAGATCTCAGGATGGCGCTAACGAGGCAGATGAGATCAGGGAACGTGCTGTGAAAATCAAAAAAGATACAGACGAAAAATGACAGACGTACCAGATCGATTCATGAGGAGATTAATGAGAGCCTGACCAAAGCACTTCGAAGATATTAAGGTTGTGGATCAGATCAATGTTCTTGCCAAATCAATCATGGATATTACCGGACAGACGAACCTTCTGGCTTTGAACGCATCCATTGAGGCTGCCAGGGCGGGAGAGGCAGGAAAAGGATTTGCGGTTGTTGCGGATGAAATCCGAGTATTGGCAGAGCAGTCCAAAGCAAAGCAGTTGCCCATATTCAGGAAGTGACTGGCAATGTGACCGCATGGCCGTTGAGAATCTTGCAAATGATGCAGAGAGGGCTGCTGGAGTTTGTCGGAAATGATGTTGTGGAGAGTCTTGGAGGATTTGCAGAAATGGCAAAATTCCTATAATAGTGATCTTCGCCAATGTAGATTCCCTTGTAACAGATTTCTCAGCGTCATCGGAGGCGGTACAGCCGCATCCATTAACGGAGTGATGGATGCTATCTCCGATGTCAGCAAGACTGCGACAGAGGAGCTACCGGAACAACGGATATTGCTGAAAAAGTAGGAAACGTTGTGCAGGAGGCAGAGGCAATAAAACAGAAGGCAGAGACAACCTATCATTCTGCTGAAAAACTACAGAAAAATGTGGAACGTTTTATTGTATAACCGGTAATGGATATAGAATGTGACAAAACAGCAAGCGTTTTTTTGGAGCAAAAGGGGATCGTATGATAGAAAAGTATTATAATGGGGTTATCGAACAGGTCGCAGGAGGAATCGGAAATGTAGAACATAACAGTATCCTTGTGCGGTATAGCAATGATTTTTCTATATGGGATTTAGAGAGTGTCAATCATTATAAGGAACCAGACAGATATCTTTTTACCTGTCATGAGTTTTCTTATAACAAGATCGCAGAGGCTTATGAACCATATCTGGGACTGATCCGGCAGATGTTCCATAAGTATTGCGGCGGCACATTGGAAGAGTTTATGGAAGAATGTGATGTCTACAAGCTTCAGAGACCTGTGTTTGAAAGTTATTTTGAAAAGGGATTTTGCGAGAGAACGGAACAGATTCTGATCGATGAGGTAGAGTATGAGCAGGAGCGCATGCACAGTTCGATCGTGACCATGCTTCAGAAATTATCGGAGATCTGTCCAATCGTCATTGTGTTGAACCGCTTTCAGCTGGCTTCGAAAAGCACCATGCAGCTTACCAACAGACTGCTTCAGACAAAGAATAAAAATATCGGCATTGTCTTGGGAGTCAACGATGTGCAGTCGATTCGGGAATTTGCACATGAAGAGTGGGATGCGATCTGTGAGAGTATGGATGACCGGAACATGGTGTACCATATCGGAAATGCAGGCAGGAACATGGAACCGGATGCAATCATGGACTATTACTCTGATTATGAGAGTGACGATGGCTATCGGAAACTGAATAATCTGGTATACTTTCTGGATTTTTGACCAGGCAGACCATCATCTGAGCAAGATTGAGCGCCGGATCAAGTTTGATAACTTTACGATTTCTGAGAAAAAGCATTATCAGCTTTTTGCTGTTACAGATTATGGTGTCGGTGCTGCAAAGAGATATTGCGAAGGCTCTGGAATCCTGCGAAGATCTGGAAAAACTGCAGGATCAGGAGAAAGAGGGAGCATTTTATTATAATTTCTGGATGGCAACTTCTTACATGTATCTTGGCAAGTTAGAGGAAGCCATGATTTATGTACAGAAGGCAAAAGGAGTGCGGAGAAGCGCTTGGGGATGATTTTTTAGTGTTCCGTGCAGAACTTTTTAAAAAAGCGCAGAACCAGATGTCCGGCTGGTGCAATATTTTCTTCTGTGCCCAGGATATTGAGATCAGCGATAAACTGATCGAGAAGCTTGAATGCGTACCATTACAAAAAAAAATCATCTGGCGCATATTTATATTTATGCATACGACAATAAACCGGAGATCGTGGCAAAAAGCGTACCGGTCGGAAGCATTTTTGATTTATTTTTCCAAGGGCGTTGCGCTGGCAAAAAGAGATTGGCAATGAGCAGCTTATCAGCATTGCATACCGGAAAAATATCATGATAGCATCCACAAATGGCGAGTACGAAGTTTCCCTGTTATATTCGATCCGTACTTATGAGGCGATGAAGGATGTTGACAGCGTGGAGGGCGGAAGGATCTATTCCGGTATTGCGTATAATTTATGCGCAATGGGAGAAAATGAGAGAGCCCAGAGCTATTACAACAAGGCGATTAAAATATTATGTAAACTGAGAAAACCAGAGGATATTGCAGAAGTACACTATAATATGTCATTGAACTGCGTTATGCTGGGGGCAGTATGACAAGGCGCAGGAATACCTGACACAGTGTATGAAAGCGATCGAAAAAGCTGCATCTGAACAGTCTGCGTGTCTGCAACCTGTCCAAACTGTATGGATTGTTTGCTCTGGTTTCCATTTTACAGGGAAACCGTTTTAACTGTGAGAGGTATCTGTATAGCTGCCGCCAGTTTTTTGAATTATATTTTCGAGAAGGAAAAGACAGAAAACAACCTCGCCACTGTGCATGACTACGCAAAGGCAGATGATGATATGTTCCTCTATACGTTTTCCAAGGCATTATTAGCACAGCATGACGGAGACAACGAGGAGGCGCTAAAATTATATGAGCAGGCAGATATTTATTTAACGAGAGCAGAGGGAAACCAGTTTTTTCTGTTATGTGCTGTTCCGAAGGAACAGGATGGAATGCTTCAGGAATGCAGGAAAAGAGATCCTTTATGAGCAGGAAGAGTTTATTTTAAAACAGTATGAAGAGACACATCGTATCATGTTCCATGAGTACGCGGAGGATATGAAAGATCTTCTGCCACCGGTAGATGACGACCTGTGAGGAATTATCAACCAGGGAAATCGAGGATCTGTTAAAGCAGGAGAGCGTGGAGCGGGCATATAAGAGTAAGAAAAGAACAGCTCGACTTTATTTCTATCTGGCAGAAACTGATCGATGTAAATGGTATCACTGCAAAAAGAGATGCTCAATATGGTCATGAAGACATTTTTTAAATCATTTTGACGTCGACCGGGCAGTCTATATCCGCTATAGCGAGAGGGTGCCGCAGGTACTTTACAATGACACAGAGAAAGAGATGACGCCGGAGATCATGAAGATCATGGAAAAATCCATGCGGAAAAATGCGGGTGGATTTGTGATCTCCAAGATCAGCAAGCAATTATTCTGAACATCAGGATATCACATCGATTTTTGGTGATGAAGATGTGTGTTCCATGGTGGCGATCCCATTTTTTTAACAACGCAAAAATCGAGAATATTGTCATCACCTATGTGCTGATGAAGGATAACTGGCATTCCTCGGTGAACCGTTATATGCTTGATGAGGACGATCTGAACTTTTATCAGCTTCTGTTCCGTGAGGTGCGTTACGCATTGAACAGGCTTGAGGCCTATGACAAGATTTATGAGATGAATACAAAACTGTATATGTCGGCAGTTACAGACCAGCTGACAGGATGCTATAACCGTGAAGGGTTCTACCGCAAATTAGACGCACTTCTGAAAGAGATCGCAGGGGAAAAAAAGAAAACCAAAGCTGGGAGTGATGTTTATTGACCTGGACAATTTCAAACACTATAATGATACGTACGGACATGATGTGGGCGATTTCGTTCTGATCAAAATGGCTGATATTTTTACGGAAGTCTGTGGAAAAGATGGTTTTGTGTGCCGTTATGGCGGGGATGAGTTCCTGATCTTCCTTTATACAGATGATAGGGATATTTTCAAAGAAAAGGCAGAGCGTATTTATCAGATTATTGATGAGGCAGACGGATTTTCGGCGGAGATCAGTGAAAAACTCGGACAGTCATTCTCAATCGATAAACAGCATCAGATCTCCTGCTCCATCGGTATTAAAAAGCCGGAGACCATATCTGTACGGAAAATGATATGACAGAGATGATCAAGAAGGCGGATGACCTGTTATATTCGATCAAAACAACGACAAAAAAGGAACCTATCGTATATGAAAATCGTTTTACCTGAGAAAGTAACTTATATTATTGACACACTGACACAGCATGGCTTCGAGGCCTATGCTGTAGGCGGGTGCGTCCGTGATACGATGTTAGGGAGGATTCCCATGGACTGGGACATCACGACATCAGCAAAACCGGAACAGGTAAAAAGCGTTATTCCGTCATACCATAGATACAGGAATCCAGCATGGAACGGTTACCGTGATGCTTGAACATGAGGGATTCGAGGTGACCACATACCGTATTGACGGAGAATATGAGGATGCAAGGCATCCTAAGGAGGTACAGTTTACTTCAATCTGTTAGAAGATCTGAAGCGCCGCGATTTTACGAGCCGATCAATGCTATGGCTTACAATGATAAGGATGGGCTGGTCGATGCGTTTGATGGCGTGGGAGATTTAGAGCGCGGTGTGATCCGGTGCGTGGGAGCTGCTGTGGAGCGGTTTTGCAGAGGATGCACTTCGTATGCTTCGTGCAGTTCGTTTTGCATCGCGGCTGGGATTTACGATTGAAGACCGGACAAGGGAGGCGATTGTTTCCCTGGCACCAAACATTGCAAAAAAGTGAGTGCAGAACGTATTCAGATTGAGATGGTAAAACTTCTCACGTCCAGACACCCGGAACAGTTGCGAGCGGCGTATGAGACAGGACTCACCGCAGTTTTTCTGCCGGAATTTGACGAGATGATGAAAACACCGCAGAATAATCCGCATCACTGCTATTCTGTGGGGGAGCACACGCTGCATGCCCTGATGGAGATACAGCCGGATAAAGTGGCGCGTATCACAATGCTGTTACATGATGTGGCAAAACCGATGTGCAGAACCACGGACGAAACATGGCGTGGATCACTTTTATGGACACCCGCAGGAAGGAAGTCTTGTGGCAAAGAAGATTTTACGGCGGCTGAAGTTTGACAATGACACGACCGACCGGGTATGCAGACTGATCTTATGCCACGACGATAATCCGCCTTTGCAGGAGCGGACGGTCCGCAGGGCAATCTACCGGAACGGTGTGGATCAGTATCCGCGGCTTTTTGCAGTAAAAAGAGCGGACATGCTGGCGCAGAGTGCATACAGGCGGGAGGAAAAAGCAGAGTATTTAAAGGAATACGAAGAAATATATGAGCAGATCATGGCGAAGAAACAGTGTCTTTCCATAAAGGAACTTGCAGTTACGGGAACGGATCTGATCGAAGAAGGAATGCAGCCGGGAAAGGCGATCGGCGAGACGCTGAAACAGCTTTTTGGAGCATGTGCTGGAACACCCGGAGGACAACACCAAAGAAAAATTAATGGAACAGGTTCATAATATCGCATCCCCTCACATATGATGAATTGACACGGCAGGAGAGCATTTTGCTCTCTTATCGCAGATTCATCGTATGGAGGGGATTTTCATGTGTATATCAGGCCGGAACAGATAGCAGAACAATATGAGATGGAGGTAAAGTCTATTTCGAAGGGAAGGGACTGTTTTTTGTGTGAAACAGATCTCGGAATGCGCGCACTGAAGGAGTATAGGGGCTCTGTGGAGCGTGCAGAATTTCTGGCTGGAATGCTTGATTTCCTGAAAGAGCAGAATATTGTGGCAGAGCAGATCTTTTTTATACAAAAGAAGGGGAAATTTTTGCCAGGGACGAAGAGGAACAGAATTATCTGCTATTGTCAGTTTTCCGTGGAGCCGAGTGCGATACGAAGAGCAGGGAGGACATGGTGTATGCGGTAAGACTGCTCGCTGGTTTACATAATGCAACTGAACAGTATCCGGACGAGGTACCTGAGTTTGTAAAAATGAATCCTAACGCCCTGCTTTTTGCTTTATGAAAAAACATAACCGTGAATTGCGGCAGGTGCGCAATTATATCCGTGGCAGAAAAACAGAAAAATGAGTTTGAAGAAATGTTCATGCGCCAGTTTGCAGGTTTTTTTTGAAAAGGCACAGGCTGTCACAGAGCGGTCCGCAAAATATGGAGATCTGTGAAGAACTGACCGGATTCTGTCATGGCGACTATAATCAGCACAATGTCGTTTTTTCCAGAGAGGGCGTGGCGGTCGTCAATTTCCTCAATTTTTCCTATCAGATCCGGGTGAGTGACCTCTCGAATTTTGTACGGAAGATGATGGAAAAAAATAACTGGAACACATCGCTTGGAATGGAGCTGATCGGGGCATATGATTCCGTGCGGAAACTAAAACCACAGGAATTGTCCTATCTGTATTTTTACCTTGCATACCCCGAGAAATTCTGGAAAATTGCAAATCATTATAGTCATTCCCACAAAGCATGGCTTTCCGGCAGAAACACAGAAAAACTCAGTAAAGTGGTCGCACAGGTGGAAGGGGCAAGAGAGCATTTTTTGCAGACGCTTGCAGGGAAAGTAGAAAATAGGATATAATTAGGTAATAGCGAAACTTTTTTTTTTCACAATTCTATTTACGCTTTGATGAGTTTCGCAATTTACATGATTTATATGACACATAAGAGGTGATATATTGAAGAAGTTGATATACAAAGTATTAATTGTTGTTTTTAGTATGATTATGATGGCGGGCTGCGGACAGCAGACAAGACCGGTCTCGACTGCACAGTATTATAATCCGGCGAAAGAGACAGTGGCAGATACAGAGGAGGCAGAGGGTGCAGGGGCGGAGACATCGATCGGAACCGATCTCTATCTGATCATTGGCAATGACATGACCAATGAACAGTTGAATTTAAAGCAGCTTGTATCAGGAAAGCAGTATCTGTATGTTTACTCGTTGTCCACAGATTTTCAGGATAAATATGGCAACAGCGCAACGACGGTGGATTTTGAGCCGGGCAGGGTGATCCATAATTGGAAAAAAAAGATGGCGAAGGACGGCTCTTGCAGGCACAGATCGCGGATGAAGTCTGGGAATATTCGGATATCACAAAATATTCGGTAGATACAGAGCGTGGGATTTTCAAAATTGCGGATTCCAAGTATTCGTATGACGCAGATTTGTTCGTGGAATCGAATGGAGAAAAAATCCGTCTGTCCGACCTGAACGAAAAAGATAAGATCCGCGTCGTTGGAATCGGGACAAAAAATATTATCCGTGTCCGTCACCACCGGACAGGGCATTTTGGAATTAAGAAATACATCCGTATTTGAGGGAAGTTTTATTCAGGTTGGAAGTAAGATCTTTGCACAGATCACACACAATATGAAGCTGGAGATCCCGGAAGGTACTTTATACGGTCACCGTTGCCAATGAAGGATACGGCGGCAGCACGGGAGGTTGAGATTGCAAAGGGGAGGTCTGTACGCTTGATCTGGATGAATTGAAAGGTGAGGGACCTAAGACCGGAAGCCATCACGTTCTATATAGATGTGGAGGGAGCAACACTTTCCATTGACGGGGATACCGTGGATTACAGTGCACCTGTGGTACTCACCTATGGTGTGCATGAACTGCATGCAGAGGCAGACGGATACGACGATTTTGATAAAAAACTTTTTGTTAATTCTCTTTGCGGCAAATATCGACATCTCTTACCGGTGAAAGCACTGCGTCAGATAATGACGTGACAGAGGGTACGGAGTCTGTGGAGGAGACTGAAACTGCTGAGACGGAGACAACAGGAAGTAAGGATGAGACAAAGAGCACAGAGAAAGACACGGAGACGTCAGACAAGTCCACGGACAAAGATGTGACATCCGATTATCTGTCAACACTTTCCGATCTCATCACATCGTTGAATAAGTAAGAAGATGTAACTATTCAGAACCCCATTCGCAAAATCGCTCTTCCAGAGTTTTCCTGAATAACATACTTGCATGCTATTTGCTCATGGTGGTTACCTCGCCAAAGAAATTTTCAAAATTATGCTCATTCATGCAAGCATGATTCGCAAATTTTTGAAAACTGCCCTGGCTCTGAATAGTTACAAAAAATAACTTGAAAATAGCGGCTGACAAAGCTAAACTATAAACGAGATCAATATAGGGAGGAAATAATTATGGGATACAAAGAAATGTATGAAGAATGGTTAAACAATCCATACTTTGACGATGCAACAAAAGCAGAATTAAAAGCGATCGAGGGGAACGAAAAAAGAGATCGAAGACCGTTTTTATATGGATCTTGAGTTTGGTACGGCAGGTCTCCGCGGCGTGATCGGTGCCGGAACAAACCGTATGAATGTCTATACAGTCCGCAAGGCAACACAGGGACTTGCAAATTATATCAACAATGTGCATGCACAGGAGAAAGGGGTAGCAATTGCATATGATTCCAGACATATGTCGCCGGAATTTGCAGATGTTGCGTCTTTATGCCTTGCTGCAAACGGAATTAAGGCGTATGTGTTCGAGTCGCTCCGTCCGACACCGGAACTTTCCTATGCAGTCCGCAGATTAGGATGCACCGCAGGAATCAATATCACAGCCAGCCATAACCCACCGGAATATAATGGATACAAGGTATATTGGGAGGATGGCGCACAGATCACTCCGCCTCACGATACCGGAATTATGGCAGAGGTGAAGAAAGTAACGGATTATGCAACCGTTAAGACGATGGACAAAGTCGCCGCAGTTGCAAAGCAGGTCTTTATCAGGTGATCGGAGCAGATATCGATGATACATACATAGAAGAACTGAAAAAACTGATCCTTCATCAGGATTGTATTGACAAAGTGGCAGGAGAGTTAAAAATCGTGTACTCTCCACTTCACGGAACCGGAAATATCCCGGTGCGCCGTGTGTTAAAAAAGAACTTGATTCAAAAATGTATATGTCGTTCCGGAGCAGGAACTCCCGGATGGAGATTTCCCAACCGTAAGCTATCCAAACCCGGAGGGCAGAGAAGCATTTGAATTAGGACTTGCTTTAGGCAAAAAGTGGATGCTGATCTCATCCTTGCAACAGACCCGGATGCAGACAGACTTGGCGTTTATGTAAAAGATTCCTAAGACGGGGGAGTACCACAGTCTGACAGGTAACATGTCCGGATGCCTGATCGGCGATTATGTGATCGGTCAGAGAAAAGCCTTGTACGGACTGCCGGAAGATGGAGCATTTATCCGCTCAATCGTTTCCACCAATATGGCAGATGCAATTGCAAAATATTATGGAATCCAGCTTGTAGAAGTTTTAACAGGATTCAAATTTATCGGACAGAAGATCCTCGAGTTTGAAAACACCGGAAAAGGAACCTACCTCTTTGGTATGGAGGAAAGCTATGGCTGTCTGACCGGAACATATGCAAGAGATAAAGATGCTGTCGATGCTTCCATGACACTGTGTGAGGCTGCTGCTTACTATAAGACGAAGAATATGACACTCTGGGATGCTATGCTTGCAATGTAATGAGCGTTACGGATACTACAAAGATGATGTGACTGCTATCACTTTAAAAGGTATCGAGGGACTTGCCAAGATCCAGGAGATCATGAATACACTGAGCAGAGAATGCTCCGGCAGAGATTGGCGGTTACAAAGTAACGGCAGTGCGTGATTATAAGAAGGACATCATTACAGATACTGCAACAGGCGCTGTAAAACCGACCGGTCTTCCGGCTTCCAATGTTTTATATTATGAGTTGGAGGATGATGCATGGGTATGTGTAAGACCTTCCGGAACAGAGCCGAAAGTAAAATTCTATCTCGGTGTAAAGGGAACGTCTTTAGAGGATGCAGATGCAAAATCCAAGGCATTGTGGAAAAGCTGTCCATGCAATGATCGGAAAAAATGTTATAACATATGGAAAATGCCTAAAAAAAATGCCCCAAAATGGGAAAATTTCTTGACAAAGACATAGAAAACAAGTATAAATATGGATGTAGGTATTTTGGAAAAAGAAAAAATACCTCATATATCATAAAGTGAAAATCCAGAGGAGGAATTTTTAACATGAACAAAGCAGAATTAGTTCAGCTATGGCTGAGAAAGCTGAATTATCAAAAAAAAGACGCAGAAGCAGCATTAAAAGCATTCACAGATGTTGTTGCAGAAGAATTAAAAAAAGGTGAGAAAATCCAGTTAGTTGGATTCGGAACATTCGAAGTTTCTGAGAGAGCAGAAAGAACAGGACGTAACCCACAGAGCGGTAAAGAGATGGTTATTCCAGCTTCTAAAGCACCTAAGTTCAAAGCAGGAAAAGCTTTAAAAGATATGGTTAACGCATAATTCTTTTTTAAATATGAATGTTTAGCGGGCTCGGATTTTCCGGGCTCGTTTTTTGTGCAAAGAGGAGACATCGTTTCTGTTGGATAAAAAACATGCCGCAGGGATGTGTAACCCGCGGAATAAAAAAGCAAGAGGGGGAAAATAAAAAACAATGAGATTAGATAAATTCTTGAAAGTGTCACGACTCATCAAGAGAAGAACGGTTGCGAATGAAGCGTGTGATGCAGGACGTGTGATGGTGAACGGAAAACCGGCAAAGGCTTCCGTCAATGTGAAAGTCGGGGATGTGATCGAGATCGCATTTGGAACAAAAAGTGTGAAAGTGCGTGTGCTTGATCTTCAGGATACAACGAAGAAAGAGGAAGCAAAAGACCTGTTTGAATATGTATCCTAAATATATTCTATACACACATTAGCCAGGGCAGTTATTTTTGAGGGCATAAATCAGGGAACCTTCTCATATATAGAATATAGACAAGTGCGGAACTCATAGAAAACATTCAAAACGTAAGTAGGAGGTTCGCAATTACCTGTATATATGAGGAGGAGATTTATGGACGAGAAGAATAATGTGACAAAATCCCACAAAGTACTTTTGGCAAACCGGAAAAATGGCGCATTCAGCGGTGTGGTGGATGTACTGTCTTTTGATGTGGCAGAGATATTGCTGGAGACGGAGCTTGGGATGCTTCTAATAAAAGGACATGACCTTCATGTAAACCGCCTTTCACTGGAAAAGGGAGAAATCGATATTGAGGGACGGATCGATTCCCTGACCTATTCAGAGCCGAAAAATGTTGCAAAACAGACGGAATCTCTTCTTGGAAGGCTTTTTAAATAATGTCTGGATTTGTGCGGCTGGCGGAAGGAATCCTGTTTTGGCAGGTGCAGGAGACCGGAAGCAGGGTGAGCGAGGGGATTTTCACAGAGGCAGTTTTTTTCTCGGAATCTCGGTTCTGGTGGGGATGGGACTATTCCTGCTGTACGATATTTTTCGTATTTTCCGAAGAATCGTGCCACATGGCGCAATCTGGATTGGAGTGGAAGACTTCTGTTATTGGTTACTATGCACTGCTGCGGTTTTTCTGATGCTGTATCAGGAGAATGACGGTATGATCCGGGATTTGCCATTGGTGGTGTTATTTTTGGCATGATACTGTATTTTTTCCTCCTCTGCAGATTTGTTGTAAAGATCAATGTGTGTATTTTGAAGAAAATACTTGGCATTGCGGGAAGGATAACCGGTTTTGTGACAAAACCTTTTCGAAAGATTGGCAGGAAAATCATAAGTTTTTTATGTAAACAGTTGAAAAAATGGATAAAAATGATTAAAATGAGTTTATGTAAGCTTTAATGCGTAGATTTAGAGGGGTTCATCATGGCAAACGCGAAAAGAAGACGTAGAAAAAAACGGAAACAGAGCTGGAAGAATGTGCATTACCTGTATTGTATTTGTGTTTGCAATTGTTATGTCAACACAGATCATTAAGGTATACCAGAAGGATCAGGAATATATTGCCAAACAGGCGGACTTAGAACAGCAGCTTTCCGCAGAACAGGACAGACAAAAAGAGTTAGAAGCATACGAGACTTATACAAAATCACAGCAGTATGTCGAAGATGTCGCCAAGAGCAAACTGGGGCTGCTTTATGATAATGAGGTTGTATTTAAAGAACAAAAGTAACGATCGCATTCGTTGGATCGTGAGCGTGATAGAGATAACAAATGGGACTGTTTTTTGTACAGTCCCATTTTTGTATTTCAATGTCAACCTTGAACAATCGTCTCTATCTTTTGTAATTCTTCTTCTGTGAAGTCTGTGTGTCCGATGATCTTAATGTTGTCTAAAATCTGTTCCGGTTTGGAAGCGCCAATTAAAACGCTGGTTACTTTATCATCCCTTAAGATCCAGCTTAAAGCCATCTCAGCAAGGGTCTGGTCACGTTCTCCGGCAAGTACATTTAAAGCCTGGATCTGTGCAAGCTTTTTCAGGAGTCAGGGCGGATTCCTTTAAGAAACGTCCGTCTGTGGCAATGCGGCTGTCGGTTGGGATACCATTTAAGTAACGGTTTGTCAGAAGTCCCTGAGCCAGAGGAGAGAATGCGATAATTCCCTTCTTAAGTTCATAAGCGGTATCTTTTAATGCATTATTTTCAATGGTGCGGTCAAAAATAGAGTAACGATTCTGGTTAATGATAAATGGACACTTTAAGTCACTTAAGATTGCAGTTGCTTTTTCTTAAAGTCGGACCATCATAATTGGAAAGACCGACATAAAGTGCCTTTCCGCTCTTTACGATAGAATCTAAGGCGCCCATCTTCTCTTCCAGTGGTGTCTCCGGATCCATTCTGTGATGATAGAAAATATCAACATAATCCAAACCGAGACGTTTCACAATATGGTAAAGAATTGCGATCAGATATTTGCGGCTTCCCCAGTTGCCGTAGGACCTTTCCACATATCAAAACCGGCCTTTGTGCTGATGAGAAGTTCATCACGGTAAGGATGAAGTTCCTCCTTCATGATCTTTCCGAAGTTGCGCTCTGCGCTTCCGTAACAGAATATAATTATTGGCGAGATCAAAATGTGTGATTCCGTGATCAAATGCGGTGAAACACATCTGCTTCATGTTTTCGTAAACACCCGTGTCTCCAAAATTATGCCATAAGCCTAAAAGATACTAATGGAAGCTTTTAAACCACTGTTGCCCGCAGCGGTTGTAAACCATCGTGTCATATCTTTTTTTCATCTGCAATATACATTATAAAATCTCCTTTCAAAATGGGGTGTGTCCGGTAATGTGAAAATCATTCAATTTACGCTATGAATGAGTTTTTCAATTACCGGATGGCTTATAAGTATTTTTTACTTCACGTAGGTGCTGGTGTACAGTGTCAAAATTTCGTTTCTGTAACTTATTTTGAATGATTTAGTACCTTAGCCTCCTAAAAAACCCGAACTCCCTTCAAGCACCACAAACAGACATTTGAGCGGAATTTTTGGCGAAAACTTTTTTTGCCACGACGTTCCTTTGACAAACATTTTCATGGACAACTCCTATAATCGTTGGCACGGTCGCATGGCAATTGTGAAAGACATAGAAACGTATGTCTAAATTTCGTAGTTGCATATGTACAGTAGCAGATAATTACAAAACTAATAGAAAACGTGAATGAAGTTGTGAAAATGTGACAAAAGTTTGAGAAGACACTGGGGAGCCACCGGTTCTTAGAAGGCAGATTCTGTATTTCATTCTGATTTATCAGAAATGAAATGCAGGAGATGGCTTCTTAGTACCGCTGTGAGCGACACGTAGCGAGAGCGTGTCTTCGAAAATTTTGTTACATTTTTACAACATTCATAGCGTGGAGTAGAGTTTTGTAATTATCGTTGAATGGTAAAAAGGAGATTATGTCATGAAAAAAGTGCAGGTAAACAGATGATAACGATTGCGGGAGGCGTTCTTGCATGCAGTATGCAAATGATGGGCTGCTATCCACTTGCCCCGGCGTATTTTGCGGCAGCGTTTTTGGAGGGAGTAAACGGTGTGTGGCTGACAGCCGCAATGTACATAGGAATGCTTTATTTTATGCCACTGACGGCAACGGTAAAATACGCAGTGGCGCTTCTTGTGACCGCAGGTGCGATCAAACTGGTAGAGTGGGCGAACGAGGGCTGCCCCGCATTTCTGGCGGCAATCCTGACAGCAATCACGACGATGATTTTGTCTTTCTGTGGCGGACTGCTGGAATGGAAAGACCAGCCGGAGGTACTGGCAGTGTTTCTGGAAGGAATCTTTGTATTCGGAGCGGTGATCCTTTTAAACCGTGTCATTCATATATTTATGGAGTGGCAGGGGCGCGGAAGCAGGATAGAGCAGGAACCCGTGGACAGAGGCAAGGAGGAACGCCTTTCGGGGTATGCGGAATCATTTCAGGGATTGTCACAGATTTTTATGAATATGAGTAAAAAAAAAGGAGCAGTACACGGCGGAGGAACTCGGACAAATGCAAAATGAGCTGACCGGAAGGCTCTGTGCAAATTGTGACTGCTGTGCGATATGCTGGGAGCAGGAATCTACACCGTTGTATGGGATTTTTGTCTAACATGATCACGTCGATCCTGAATGTGGGGATTCCGGCAAAAAGAAAGTGAGGAGGAACTAAGCCACTACTGCAAACACAGCAAAGATATGGTGGAGGAGGCAGTGCGTGTGTTTGAGAAGGCAAGCTTAAACCGTGCGTGGTACAACCGTCTGTTGGAAAACCGTCAGACGATCGCAGAACAGCTCGATGCGATGGCGTACATTATGAAAGACTGTGCGAAGGAGGAAAAACTGCTGGATACGCAGGAGAAAAAGGCGTTGGCAGAGATACGCTACCGGGCAAAAGAGAGCGGGATTGTCATTGAGGAAATGCATTTGTATGAGAATCAGGAGGGACGTCTGCGGCTGACAGCGGGACTGCGCAGTAAAATGGGCGGCTGTGTTTCTGTGAAATCATTTCTCGCAGCGGTCAGCCATGCACTTGGAAAAGATATCCGTCTTCGCCGCAGACTGCCGTTCATTTATCTCAAAGGAACGCACCGATTTTTTGTTTTACGAGGATACAAAATACCGCAGTGTGCAGGGAATCGCACGGCTGAAAAAAGACGGTGCACAGATTTCTGGGGACAATTTCTCGTTTCTGGAGCTGGAGCGCGGTGATCTTCTGCTCGGACTTTCGGATGGCATGGGCTCCGGCAGTGCCGCATGCAAGGAGAGCGAGATGGTGTTGGATCTTGTGGAACGTTTTCTGGAAGCAGGGTTTTCCCTGGAGACGGCAATACGCATGATGAATTCGGCGATGGTGATGAAAGGGGAGAGCGATCTGTATTCGACCGTTGACCTGTGCATGGTAAACCTCTATGATGGGGCGGCGGATTTTTACAAGATCGGAGCAGCGGGAAGCTTTATCAGGCACGGGCAGGAGGTGACAAGTTTTGCCCCGGATTCCCTGCCGGTCGGCGTTGGGACAAACCCCGAGATCGAGCATAAAAAGATAACCCTGAAAAAACGGCGATTTTGTTGTCATGGTCACGGATGGTGTGTTAGAATATCTGCATGTACCAAATCCGGAAGAAACAATGCAGGAGATCATCGAGAGTATCAACACCAATCATCCGGGCATTCTGGCGAAAAAAGATTTTGGAGCGGGTGCTTCTTTTTACAGGGGGAAAGGTTTCGGATGATATGACCATTCTTGCGACCTGCATCTGGGAGAAATAGATGACAAATGAACTTTTAAACGAATGGAAAAAAAAGAAAAAATAGTGGAAGACGGGGACATAGTGCTCGCAGGGGTATCCGGCGGTGCTGATTCCGTCTGCCTCCTGTTGATGCTGGAGCAGTTACAGAAAAAAACAGATTTTTTATTGGAAGCAGTCCATGTGGAGCATGGCATCCGTGGGGAAGAGAGCCGGAAAGACGCGCGTTTGTGAAAAACCTGTGTCAGGATCATGGGATCAGATGTCATATATTTTCAGTGGAAGTTCCTGTATTTGCGGAGAAACATGGTCTTGGGCTGGAGGAAGCAGCGCGCATTTTAAGATATGACTGTTATAAGAAAGCGGCAGAAAGCGTAAAAAAGGAATTTCCGGAAAAGAAGATTAAACTTGCGCTGGCACATCATGCGGAGGATAACGCAGAAACGGTTTTGTTTCAGATGGTGCGCGGAAGCGGACTGGATGGACTGTGTGGCATGAGCCGCCGCAGGGATGAGGGGATTTACGAATTGATCCGTCCTCTGCTTGCGCAGCCGCGGGAAGAGATCGAGGCATTTTTAAGGGAATGCGGGCAGTCCTATTGTATGGATGAGACAAATCTGGATACAGAATACAGCAGAAACCGTATCCGGCATCAGGTGCTTTGCCGGAACTAAAGCAGATCAATGGGCAGGCGGTGGCACATATCAACCAGAGTGCGGCGCTTCTGCAGGAAATGAGAGATTTTTTCTCAATGAGGAGGCAGAGCATATCCGGGAAATGTATGTGGTTGAAAAAAAGCGATGGCATACAGCTTTATTCGGGCGTGTGGGAGGAGTGCCACGAAGTTGTGCGGCAGCGGGAGGTTCTCCATAAGGCAATCGGACAGGTGGCAGGATCGAAAAAAGATATTACGAGAAAACATGTAGAGAGCGTGAGAAACCTTTATTTTTCACAGGTTGGACGATATGTGGAACTGCCATATCAGGTGCTGGCGGAGCGCAATTATCATGGTATTTTGCTGAGAAAAGAGACGGAAAAAAAAAGAGGGCGGATAACACCTTTTTGATAGAAATACCAAAGGAGAGCCTGCAAAAAGTTTTTGATGGAGAGACACTGGAACTGGAAGTGCCGGGAGGCAGAGTAAGGTTTTGCGGACTCAGCCCGGATGGGAAAATCGGGGAAATTGATAAAAAAAAATCATATACGAAATGGCTGAATTATGATAAAATCAAAGTTGGACTGCAAATCAGAACCAGAACCGCAGGAGATTATCTTACGGTGGATGACAGGGGACACACAAAGAAACTGAAAGAGTATTTTATTAACGAAAAAGTCCCAAAAGAGATGCGGGATACCATCTGCTGCTCCTGACGGAAGACTCTCATGTTATATGGGCGGTCGGACAGCGGATCAGTGCAGATTATAAAATCGATGAAAATACAAAAAGATATTAGAAGTACATTTTTTTGGAGGAAATTATCATGAAAGTAAAGAATATTAGAAAGTATCTGACAGAAGAACAGATCACAGAGCGCGTAAAAGCAATGGGAGAACAGATCAGCAAAGATTATGGCGGTGAGACCGTATATCTGATCTGCATTTTAAAGGGATCGATTTTTCTTTACCTGTGAACTTGCTAAGCGGATCACCTCTCCGGTAGAGATCGATTTTATGTCTGTTTCCAGTTATGGTGCCGGCACAAGTTCCAGTCGGTGTTGTCAAGATCGGAAAAGATCTTGATACTACAATTGAGGGAAAGAATGTCCTTGTGGTCGAGGACATCATTGATTCCGGAAGAACACTGAGTTATCTGCTTCAGAACCTGAAAACAAGAAATCCAAAGAGCCTGAAGTTATGCACACTGTTAGATAAACCGGACCGGCGCATGTGTGATGTGAAGGTGGATTATGTCGGTTTTGAGATCCCGGGATGAGTTTGTAGTAGGTTTTGGATTAGACCTTGACCAGCAGTACAGAAATTTGCCATACATTGGATGTGTGGAACTTGAGGACGAAGAATAAAAGGAGAGCAGCTTTGAATAGTAGGAATAATAGTTACAGAGGCTTTGGGTTTTATCTGGTGCTCATTCTGATCGTAGTTGGTGTCTGGTATTTCCTGGATGGAAATACAACCACAAATTCTTATACAAGAGCGACTTTTTGAGAAAGACATCCAGTCGGGGGGGGATGTAACAGCCATTGATATTGTGCAGAATCGTGAGATTCCGACCGGAAGTGTGAATCTTACATTCTCGGATTCCACACAGAAGGTGCTGATCGTGTCAGATGTAAATGAGATCGTATCTTATCTGCAGGATCAGGATATCACTTATTATACGATGGAGAATGTTCCGGCGGAGAGCTGGATCATGACACTGCTTCCATATCTGATCATATTCGGGGCAATGTTTATTTTCTTCATGATCATGACCAATCAGGCAGCTGGCAAACGCGGGCGGCGGCAAAGCAAGATGATGAATTTTGGTAAGAGCCGTGCAAAGCTGATGCGACCGGATGCCAAAAAAAAGTGACATTTGCCAATGTCGCAGGTTTGAAAGAGGAAAAAGAGGAGTTGGAGGAGATCGTGGATTTCCTTCGTGCGCCGCAGAAATATACCGCACTCGGTGCAAGAATCCCGAAGGGTGTCCTTTAGTCGGACCTCCTGGAACCGGTAAAACATTGCTCGCAAAAGCGATCGCTGGGGGAGGCGGGCGTGCCGTTTTTCAGTATTTCTGGTTCTGATTTCGTGGAGATGTTTGTCGGTGTCGGTGCGTCCCGTGTGCGTGACCTTTTTGAAGAAGCGAAGAAGAATGCACCGTGTATCATTTTCATCGATGAGATCGATGCAGTTGCAAGACGCCGTGGAACCGGTATGGGCGGCGGACACGATGAGCGTGAGCAGACGTTAAACCAGATGCTTGTTGAGATGGGACGGTTTTGGTGTTAATGAGGGAATTATCGTCATGGCAGCGACAAACCGTGTGGATATTTTAGACCCGGCTATCATGCGACCGGGACGTTTTGACCGCAAAGTGTATGTCGGTCGTCCGGATATCGGTGGCAGAGAGGAGATCCTTGCCGTGCATGCCAAGAATAAACCGCTTGGCGATGATGTGGACTTAAAACAGATTGCGCAGACAACAGCCGGATTTACCGGAGCTGATCTGGAAAATCTTCTGAATGAGGCGGCGATCATCGCGCGAAAAAGAAAACCGTGCGTACATCACACAGAATGATATTAAGAAATCCTTTGTAAAAGTGGGAATCGGAGCAGAGAAGAAGAGCCGTATCATTTCCGACGAGGAAAAACGGATCACTGCATTCCATGAAGCTGGCCATGCGATCTTATTCCATGTATTGCCGGATGTGAGGACCTGTGTATTCTGTATCCATTATTCCTACCGGAGCAGGTGCAAAGCAGGATATACCATGCCACTCCCAGAAAAGGATGAAATGTTTAACACCAAAGGGAAAGATGTTACAGGATATCACCGTTTCACTCGGTGGACGTGTGGCAGAGGAATTGGTTTTTGATGATATTACAACCGGAGCTTCCCAGGATATCAAGCAGGCAACCAAGATGGCAAAAGCGATGGTGACACGCTATGGTATGTCGGAGAATGTCGGACTGATCTGCTATGATAATGATGACGATGAAGTGTTCATCGGAAGAGATCTGGCACACACCAGAGGCTATGGGGAAGGTGTGGCAACTGCGATCGACCAGGAAGTAAAACGTATCATTGATGAGTGTTATGCCAAGGCAAGACAGATCATTACAGAAAACCGCAGTGTTTTAGATGCCTGTGCCAAACTTCTGCTGGAAAAAGAAAAAAAATCAGCCAGAAAGAGTTTGAAGCGCTCTTTGAAACGGATCATGTTGTTTTATAAAAAGCATTTGCAAGAAATTTTGTTGATACAAAGGATTTAACAGTAAATGATGGAAAAACAAAACCCCTGCACGAAAAAGAAACTATCTTTTGTGCAGGATTTTCTTTATTGTGCAAGTTGCGAAAAAATACTGATGTAAAATTGCACAAAAAATGAACTGCAATTTTTGTGAACTTTATGCACACTTATCCGCACAATCATGATACTATAATAACCGTAAAAACCCCCAATACATTATATATAGTTTTTTGCCATACCCCATAGTAAAAATACCTTCTCCTAAGAGGACAGCTGATCGACAGGCTGTCCTTTTTACTATGCAAAAATGGAAGTTAATGAAATATTAAGACACTTTAAATGTGTAAAGTGGTATATTGAATGTAGGTAACAATTTTTAAGGAAAAGAATGTAAGAGTGGATGGTATTGGATCGGTAATACAATGATTTAGGAGTTACACACTATGAAAAAGAATCCGCCCGGATTATTACGATAAATTTACATGCATCGCAGATCAGTGTACCATCACCTGCTGTCAGGAGTGGAAGATCGGCGTAGATGCAGATACAAACCGGAAATGGAAAAAAGATTTTTTTCCACCAGAGGATGTCTCACCACAGAAAAAGAATCTGAGTGCCTATACAACGAAAAAAAGACGGCGGACGGTGATTGAACTGACCGAAGAACACAAATGTCCTTTTTTAAATGAAAAACAAGTTATGTAAACTTGTGACCGCATATGGAGATAACGTGTTATCGGAAACTTGCGCAGTATTTCCGAGGGAAGTACACCGTTTTAAGACGCATGAGGAAGAGACATTAATGCCCTGCTGTCCGGCAGTCATTGATCTGTTGCGGGAAGAAGAACCGCAGAGAATTTATGCCGGGAAAAACCACACGTTTTTATATCCGGGAAAAGCTGACAGAGTTATTTCTAGATGAGGACTATCGTGTGGAGGAATCCCTGCTCTGTGGATTTTATATCATAAGGGAACTTTTCGATAAGTGTGGGCAGGATGAAAAAATTATCAGAGCTTGCCGTGAAGATTATTTTTCCACAGAAAATCAGCGGCAGACTCAGGAGGGCAATTGAGGAGATAGAGCGTGATCCATTTGCAACGATGGAGGAACGGAATGAGCTGTTACAGGATCTTGCCGTCAATTACCGGAAAGAGGGATTATACCGGAATTATCTGAACCCGGTCATTGAGAAAGCGGAAGAACTTTCGGGGTTGTTTGAAAATATAGGAAATCCGGCAGATGCGGCAGGACAGAGTGCAGACCTGGAAACTGAAATGGCAGACAGGATGCACGCATTTGAAAGTGAATTTCAGGCATACAACCCACTGATGCGGAAATTCCTCATCAATGAGTTCAACGCAGACCTCTTGATGCAGGATGGAGATCTGGAGAGAGTCTGCTGGTGCAATATCAGTGGATCGCCATGGAGTACGGTGTGATCAGACACAGCATTTTTTCTGCGCTGGCTGTTGGATGGACAAAAAGAGATTGCATATGAGACGGTCAGAGATTATATTGTTATTATATCTGCCGTATGACAGGTTATGATGAGGAAGATATCTACGAATATCTGGAGAACAGTTTTGAGGAGCTGATTTGGGATTGGGGATATCTTGCTTTAATAATTGGTTAAATAAATAATTACAAAACTCCTCCCAAGCATATTTTAATTGCTCAAAATTAACAAAATTTTCGCAATCCATATAATATCTTATGAGTTTTGTAATTATCTATACTTTAAATGATAACAGGAGAAGATATGAGTCAGGAAAACCAGAATATACAGGAAGAACCGCACAAGAGGCGTGTGCGGTACAAGGGAAAGTATCCGAGAAATTATAAGGAAAAAAATACAAAGAACTGAACCCGGAGAAGTATCAGGATACGATCGAGAAAGTGATCCGGAAAGGCAAAGACAACCGGCGGGAATGCATATATCCATTATGGTGAGGGAGATCATCGATTTTCTGCAGATCAAACCTGGGCAGACCGGGTTTGACGCAACATTAGGTTATGGCGGACACCACAAAAGCGATGCTGGAATGCTTAAAAGGGCAGGGACATATGTATGCGACAGATGTTGATCCCATCGAGTCTGCAAAGACAAAAAAGCGTCTGGCGGATGCCGGGTTTGGGGAAGACATTCTGACTATCAGGCTGCAGAATTTCTGCACGATCGATGAGATCGCAAAAGAAGCCGGAGGATTTGATTTTGTGCTGGCTGATCTTGGAGTGTCGTCCATGCAGATTGATAACCCGGACCGCGGATTTTCATTTAAAGTGGACGGACCATTGGATCTCAGGCTGAATCCGGAAAAGGGAATCAGTGCAGCGGAACGTCTGGCACAGATCGACGAGGGCGAACTTGCAGGCATGCTCTGGGAAAATTCCGATGAACCATATGCAGAGGAACTGGCACATGCGATTGTGACTGAGCGGAAACATGGAAAGCCGATCGACACAACAACGAGGCTTCGTGAGGTGATCGAGGAGACTTTAAGTTTTCTTCCGGAGAAGGAGAAAAAAAGGATACGGTTAAGAAAACCTGTCAGAGAACATTTCAGGCGCTCCGCATTGACGTGAACAACGAGTTTGAAGTGTTATACGAATTTATGGAAAAAATTGCCGGGTGCCTTGAAACCGGGTGGAAGAGCAAAGCAATCTTAACATTTCACTCCGGGGAAGATAAACTTGTAAAAAAAGCGTTAAAACAGGGATACAAAGAAGGTGTTTATTCTGAAATCGCAAATGATGTTGTGAGACCATCCGCAGAGGAATGTGCACAGAACGGAAGAGCGAGATCTACGAAGATGCGCTGGGCAGTCCGGGCAGAGTAAAATCAGGTATCCGGGCAGGAGAAGGTATCTAGGAAGCTTATTGTTACTGGAACGGGGCATGAGAAACAGTAACGCCGGAAGGGGGAAACGGACATGAGAATATCACATATTGCAATGTATGTACGAGATCTGGAAGTGGTAAAGGAGTTTTACATCCGCTTTTTTGGGGCAAAAGCGGGAGAGTTATATCATAATCCAAAAACAGGACTGAAAAGCTATTTTCTGTCGTTTGATGAGGGAACAAGGCTGGAACTGATGAATCTGCCGGAAATGCAGGATCAGAAGAAAGTGCTGGTGCGGATGGGTTATATCCATATCGCAATTTCAGTGGGAAGCAGAGAGAAAGTGGATGCCATCACCGAAAAACTGTATGAGGCAGGTTACGATGTTTTAAGTGCAGTCCGCGTATCACCGGGGATGGCTATTACGAGAGCACCGTGTTAGGACCGGAAGATAACCAGATCGAGATTACGGAGTAAAGACAAAATAGACAATTGCGAAACTTATAGAATCGCAATTGTCTATTTTTTTTATGATTCCTTTTTACGAGTACCATGGCAGAAATTGGTTCCACGGAAACAGGACCGGAAACGGTTGTCAGTGCTTCGGTTCCGGCATGATCAGCGTTGACACATACATCCCATGCACCATCTGGCAGTGTGACAGATGTGATATTTTGTGAGCGTAAGGAGTGGATAGGAATTGAAGAAAGGAGTTCAGCATGAGAAGAAAAAAAGATAAAAGCAATGGCATTACTGCTTTGTATGAAAGACTGTCTCGTGATGACGATAATGCTGGAGAGAGTAACAGTATAGTTCATCAAAAGCAAATGCTTGAAGATTATGCTATGAAACATGGTTTTACGAATCTTGTTCATTTTACCGATGATGGTTGGAGTGGAGCGACCTTTGACAGACCTTCATGGAACAGACTTGTTGAAGGTGTTAAAAACGGAGAAATCACTGCCTGTATCTGCAAAGATATGTCCAGAATCGGCAGAGACCATTTGCAAGTAGGTTTTTTCACTGACATTCTGTTTAGAGAAAAGGAAGTTCGATTTATAGCAATCAATAATGGTATTGACAGTGACCGTCAAGAAACCAGTGAGTTTGCCCCTTTTCTGAATATCATGAATGAGTGGTTTGTCAGGGATACAAGTAAGAAAATTAAAGCTGTACTGAAATCCAGAGGTTCTTCCGGCAACGCTCATACAAGTAATATCCCACCATACGGCTATTTGAAAGACCCCGAAAACCCCGACCATTGGATTATTGATGAAGAAGCTGCTGAAGTAGTCCGCAGAATTTATCGCATGACTATTGAGGGAAAAGGACCTTATCAGATAGCAAGAGAACTTTCAGAAGAAAAAATTGAAAGACCATCTTATTATCTTGGCAAAAAGGGACTTGGAAATCATGCAAGCAACTATGACAAAGAAAATCCGTATATGTGGCGAGGAAATCAGGTTACTACTCTGATTGCCCGACCAGAGTATATCGGAAAGACTGTCAACTTCAGGACATTCAAAAATTCCTATAAGGACAAAAAGACGAAAAGGGCAGATAAGGAAGATTGGGTGGTTTTTGATGATACACAAGAGCCTATTGTCGATGAAGAAACATGGCTGCTTGCTCAAAAGTTAAGACAGAATGTAAGAAAAGCAGATCCTATGGGCGAGCCTAATGTTCTGACCGGAAAGATTTACTGTGCTGATTGTGGTGCGCCGATGTATAATCACAGGCAGCGGAAAGGGCGAGAAAGAATATACTATACTGCCAAAGGCGAAAAAAGGACAAGTTATTCCAATCCGGCAGATTGTTATGAATGTTCCACATATAATCTTGCTTATCAGAAGTATGACCGACATTGTACTTGCCACCATATTTCAACAAAAGCACTTAAAAGCATCATTCTGAAAACCATACAGGAGACTTGCCATTATGTTTCTTTGAATGAGCGGGAGTTTGTTTATTCTCTGCAAGAAGAATCGGCGATGAAAGATATTGCTGTTTCTGAAACTGTAAAAAACCGCATTGAAAGAAATCAGAAGCGAGTTCACGAACTGGATATGCTTATCAGGAAAATCTATGAAGATAATGTGATTGGAAGATTGCCGGACAGACTTTTTCAGAGTATGCTTACTGATTATGAAAATGAGCAGAACGAGCTGAACAAGATTATTGAGACTGACACCGCTGATATGCAACGGATTATAGGCGGTCAAAATAATGTGGAGCGTTTTCTAAAGCTGGTTAAAAAGTATGAGAATATTACAGAACTTACTCCTGCCATGATAAATGAATTTATCGACAAAATTCTGGTTCACGAGCCACAAGGAAAAGGTGCAGACCGCACCACAGAGGTGGAGATATATCTTAACTATGTCGGGCAATTTCAAGTACCTGTGGAGCAGCATGAGCCAACAGAGGAAGAAAGGATTGCTGCTGAAAAAGAGGCGGAACGACTTCGCAGAAAACGAGAATCCAATCGTAAGTATATGAAAAAGATTCGTGAGAAATCAAAAGAATTTGCGGAGCATGAGCGTATAGCAGAAGAAAATAATTCTGATAGCAATGTGTGTGCTGAACAGAACGTCGCAACCAAATCAAATCGGCAAAAAGTGAAAGGAGAAAAAATAGCATGACAGAATTGAAACCACGAATCCATGACGAAAGCAACGGTCTGGACTATGTTCTTGTGGGCGATTACTATGTGCCGGACTTGAAGCTACCGGAGGAACACCGCCCTATCGGTATGTGGGGCAGACTGCACAGGACATATTTGGAGCAGTACCGCCCTACAAGGTTCTCTGCCCTCTGTTTATCCGGCGAACTGCATACTTACCTTGCTGACCTGAACGAACAGGTAGCGGAAAGGTGCAGCCTTGTCATTGAGCAGATGAAACAAGCCGAGGGTGTGACCGAAACCATGAAAGCAGACAATCAGATGTTGTGGGTACAGTCCATGAACTCTATCCGTAACCGAGCCGAAGAAATCATCAGACAGGAAATGATTTACTGCTGATTTTATCAAGTCCAAAACCAACAAATTTGTATCGTAAACGAAGCGACAGGTATTTCCTTATGAAGTGTCTGTCGCTTTTCATTTATCAAACTTTAAGGAGGAAAACACAATGAAGATGAACCGGAATGAAATGGAAGCCCTTTATGCCTTTGGCTGTCCGAACCTGAAAGCAACTGTCGAGCGTTTGCGTATGGTAGCTGCCCTTGCACCCGATCCAGTGGCGAAGAAGCTGTTTTATATGCTTTCCGTCAAGCTGAGTGCTGAGGGTGTTGAAAGGTGGTATCGCTGCTTTTACTGCAAGCTGCGTGTGTTGAAAAACCATAGGGAGGGCTGCTATGGCGAGACTTACGAAGATTGAGAAAGAAACAATCGTTCTCTTTAATGAGGGCGAGGACAAGGCAAATATCTACACCCACAACGCCGGATTGAAAAAGAGGTTGGCTGCTTTTGCTAAGAAGTACCCTGACCTTTGCAGACTGGGAAAATCCAATGTTCAAGGCGGTGTTTCTTATGAGCTGGCAAAGTCCCGTCTGTCTATCCGCTTCCTGCCGCCTTACAGTGAGGAACGCAGACAGAAAGCCAGCGAATATGCGAAAAAGCATGGGCTGAACAGTCAGCAGGGATAATGTGATAATCAGGGCTGACATGCGGTTAAAATGTCAGGTGCAGACCTGATGTTTTGACCGTTGCCTATCGCCTGTGAGAAAAGTATCGGGGACTATAGATTTTGCGGAAATGTGCGTTACAAGGCTTGAACAGGAACTCTGTACACAAAATTTTTTCTTCCATTCTTTAAGTTGATGAAGTATAATGAGATATGAAAAATTGAGGTTTTTAATACTCGATTTCAAACAATCATTTTTTATATAGCTGGGACTATGGAGGGCAAAAAATGAATAATTTTTTACGAATGTGTTTGAATATAATTACACAAATAGGTCCCTATTTAGTTGTACTTCTTCTTTTGAAATATCTTGTAAATCTTCAACAAAAAGAGAGCTAAAGAACGAGAGGAAGAACAGAAAAAGGGAATAATTAGGACGCATTATACAATAAAAAACCGAAAAAGTACTTACTATGTTTTTTGTATTGGCGGTGTTTCTTTTTGGGGGTAGCTACGGTAGCCAGTGCTATTCAACAAGATGATTTTATTGCCACCAATTGGTTTTAGTATTTTTCTTTATTGTTTCTTTAATCGGCTCATTGAACATGATTATGTGGAAACTGGAAGTGAACGGAGATGAAATCACATGGCGTTCAACTTTTTGGCAGAAAGAGAACTTTTCACTTTGAAGACATTACCTATTGCGAGAGAAAGAAAGGTTCTATGCGTGTATATGTAAATGGAGAAAAATTATTTACCATTGATAGTAATATTGACAAAGAAGAATTTATGGAGGATATAAAGAGAAGAAGAATCCCTGTAAAATCTTACTGGGCAAATCAGCATAAGAAAAAAAATCGTAAATGACATAGATTTTATAACAGTACGATGTTAGACAACTGAATATGACCGTAAAGGAAGATGAAATATGAAAAAGAGTTGAAACAAATATTGCTTATATGTTTATTTTTAATTATTGGTTGTGTACTTGGTTATTTTGTAGCACTTAATCAAATGAATCAGCTTAGTGACCCTGAGTACATTGCGTTTTGGACAAGTCAAAAAAATATGTCTGTTCCTGAACCATTAGGATTTACAAGAAGTATTCTTTCTTTTGGATTGCTTTTTTGCTGGAATACCAACAGGTTTGATTTTTTTATAGTGGTTTAGTTAAGAAATGGCTAACTCCTATCGCACCTAAAATTATAATTGGATTTGTTACTTTCCCGATTTATACACTTGCTGGAGTAATCGGTTCAATTCCTTTTATCATCTATAAAGGAATTTTTCTATTCAAAAATAATAGATGTAAATGACAACGAGCTTTTCAAGAGTAGGGTGTTATCAACTACTTTTTTAAAGGCAACCACGCAAGGACGATCAGCTACATAGTTGGTCGTTTTTGTTTATCCATTTGCAGATTATCCGTAATCTGCCACAACTGAATATGACCGTTAAGGTCAGATGAAGAAACCGATGTATTGAGCGTAAAGCGATCATGCGTCGGTTTTTCTTATTTCATGAGCTGACAGAATTCCGACTGTATATCGCCTGTGAGGAAAGTATCGGAGACTATGGATTTTGCAGAAATGTGCGTTACGGGTAAGTAAAAACTACTTGATAGAGTGTGAATTGAATTGTTCATATCGGGATGATATAATTTACTGAAATGAAGCAAGAAGGTGGATTCTTTTGTATGAAAAAAAATTTTTGAAAATATTGCTAATCGTTATAGGAATAGTTTTTTTTGATTTTTGCAGCGCTGATATGTATTGGACTGTTTGTTGATTATGATGACCATATTGAAAATGGTCGTTATACTTATGTTCGGAAGAAGAAAACAAAGGAAATGAGTATATTGAGTTTAAGTTGACAGATAATGGCAAAAGACGATTCTAAACTTACATATTATAACTCTATCGAAGAAGCTATTTTGAATTCCCCTTAAAAGCAGAACATGAAAATTTATCAGCTCCAGAAGATTTTCTTAATCATGTTGATGAAATATTGCATATATGGAATGGCAAACAGTATGATACGGTTTCTCTATCGGGCAGGAAGTGATAACGATCCCGTTCAAGGTTTTGTGATTGCACGCTGCAAAAAAAAGATAGAAAATGAAAGTACACAATATGCGTTTGTAAATGCTACACCAGCTACCACTACACCAGATACCACTTATGGGGGAGACTTCAAAAAATTTATCCATTTATCTTTAACAATAAGTGATATTCAACAAGACTTAAATCCAAATTATCCGGATACCAGATTCGTTTTTGGCTATGCACATGATAAAGAAATTTACTCATTAGAAGTAGAAGGTCAAAAGCCAGATGGGATTATAGAATATGAAGAATATGGTAGAACGATGTATATGTGGTATTATAACGATTTGGAAAGCAATAAAAGAGGCGATTGTCTGAGCTACTCAGTAGATGTGCCAGAATAATTTTTCAAATTGGCTAATCCGCCACAACTGAATATGACCGTCAAGGTCAGATAAAGAAACCGATGTATTGAGCGTAAAGCGATCATGCTTCGGTTTTTTTTTTGCAAAATAGTCCGGTGGACTGTTTTGTAAAACCGAAGGGACTGACAGAGCTTGAGACGGGGGGCGAAGTCAGTTTGTTCGGGCGGGAGTACAGAGGGTGCAACCCTTTGTGCATGGGTACAGGGAATGCAATACCCCTGTGCAGGTCAAGGGCGGCAGCCTTTGCCCAGTTAAGTGGCGTTTCGCCACTTAGTACTGGGTATTACTTGACGCAGAAAGCCGCAAGGAATCAGCTTCGCTGTCCTTCTCCCCTGTCGGGGAAATCAAAAAGAAAAGGAGGAACTCATGTGAAATTAACAAGACACAATGGACGAGCCGGAAAGAATGGCGTTTATAATCCGAAGCACAATGACCGCAGTTTTGACATTGCCAACAGCGAACACATTGACGAAGAACGAGCCAAACTAAATCTCTATTGGGACTGTTACAATGGCTTCCGCAATTTCAAAAATCCCGAAAAGGAAAATGAGCTGTCTGCCACTTTTGAAGATGTGGAACAGCTTTTTTATCGTCAGCGGTATCGTGATTTTGTAACCGGACAGAACGAAAGAAATGTGAAGAACCGACACCCTGAAAGGAATAAGGAAACCGGTGATTTGCTCAAAAGCAAAAAGACCTGTCCAGAGGAAACGGTCTATCAGATTGGAACACTTGATAATCATGTTCCACCGGAACTGCTCATTGAGATTGTCACAGAATTTATGGAAATCGTAAATGAGCGTTTCGGCTCTCATGTCCATATCCTGAATTGGGCGCTGCACTTGGATGAAAGCACCCCTCATATTCACGAGCGTCATGTGTTCGACTGTGAAAATCAATATGGGGAGATTGCCCCACAACAGGAAAAGGCTTTGGAAGCACTGGGATTTGAACTGCCGGAACCGGAGAAGCCTGTCGGAAGAAAAAAATAACCGCAAGATGACTTTCGATTCAGCCTGCCGAGTGTTGCTGTTCGATGTGGCGAAAAAGCATGGCTTACAACTGGAAGACAAGAACCCGAATATGGTGGTCGTGCTTATCTGGAAAAACAGGACTATATTCTTTTCAAGCAAAAGGAGCAACTGGCAGCACAGGAGCAAAAGTTGGAAGAACTCACGATGAAGATTGAAGATGTGGAAGCTCTGGTGGACGAGGTTGCCGATATTGCCTATGACAAGGCGGTTGAGGTCGTTGCTGATACTGTAAAACTGGAAACGCACAAGGAGGATATTAAGCTGGTGGAGCAGTCTAAGGCGTGGGTTCTCTCCCCTGAGCGTAAGGCTTCAAAGAAAGAAGTTGAGTATGCAGTGAAACGATTGGATGGCGTGATTGCCAGAATCACAAATGCTATGAAATCAACTATTCAGAAAATCCAAACCACGCTGATGAAACCGGAGGTCAAAAAAGCCGGAACGGAGCAAATTAAGAAGAAAGCCAAAAGTTCTATTATAGAGCAGTTGAGCCGCAAAAAGAAAGAAATTGCAGAGTGTGAAGTCAGCCGGATAGATCAAGCGAAAAGCATAAAACAGGATATGGAACTCTAAAGCATTTGCTGTTTTCACTTTGAAAATGACAGGTGCTTTTGCTTTTTAGAAAGTAAGAAAATATCTTCCATTCTTTAGGTTGATGAAGTATAATGATAGTAAGAAATTTTTTGCGTTAGAAGCTATTTCGGATTTTGTTACGAATACATTAATTCCTATTACTAAATCAAGGCTAAAAGATAAAGAGAAACCATTAGAAAAAACAGAAATCTCTTATGTTACAGAATATTTACAAAAGCTTTCGGAGTTACTAAGAGAGGAAAAATTAAATGAAATGATAGAGTGTCCGATAATGTAGAAGGAGGAATTCTAATGGAAATAATTTTACTTTGCTTGTATGGAAAAGTTACAGTTATAGTTATCTTTTTTAATAATATACCTATATTGGATATGGAAGAAGGTTAGACTTATAAAATGGGAGCAGGCACCTGGTGACACCAGAGATTGGATACGAAATCACGAAAAAAAAATATTAATAAAATTATTAAAATTATTTCTGGGATAGGTTTGATATTTATGGTTTATTGCATAGTTATTCCTGCTATATTAGATATTCCGACGTTAGTCAAGCAAGAGTATACAGTTACAGAAGGAATAGTAGAGTCTTGGAATTATAGTGATGAGGAAAGGCTAGAAGAGCGAAGTATATCAATAAAGGATGATACTGGACAGGAAAAATCTGTAATAGTATATAGTACAGGTATTCATCAAGGAGAACACTTAGTAGTTGAGTATCTCCCTCATTCAAAATATGGAATAGTAAAGGAGCGGATAAGATGAAATGGTTTAAACACTTAGTTTTCTTGGTGTTTTTTGTAATTGTTTTTTCCTTTGTAGAAATACATGAAAAAAGGAGAGAAGTGTTATTAGAGAAAAATTCAAAAGTTTCATATGTTGTAGCATATCCTAGGATTTTACGAACGATTTGTTTGTTTTTGTTTGGGGTTGGTGTGATTCTGTTTTTATACCTCTCGATAATGAATATTAAATATCACGGAGAACTTGAAAAAGGTTTATTTGTTTTTTTGCAAGTTTTTTTATATTTGTCGGATTTGTGGGATATATACTGATGCGGATATGGAAAATAGAAGTACAAGAAAATCAGATGGTGGTGAATAAAATTTTTTATAAGAAGGAATTCTTTATTGAAGATATAAAAAAATGCGTATTTAGAGAAAAATGGAAAACTAGTAATAATATTACCTGATGGTTACATGATAAAGGTTGACAAAGAATGTGATAATTATGAGAAATTTTGTCTTGATTTGAAGGACAAAGAGATTATAGATCAATAATAGGATAAATGTAGGGGCACCTTTACAAAACAGGGAGATCTATCCGGCATCCAGTATGCAGACGGAAAGGAAGTGAAGCTGTCCTATAATCCGCTCCGGCAGCTGATTGAGATACAGGACTGGCTGGGAAGCACAAGGATCACCCCGGATGCACTGGGCAGGGCAGAAAAGGTGCAGTATCCGGACGGAAGGGAAGTATCCTATACCTATATTGCAACGGTAGCTCCGTCCCTTTATCAATGGATTATTAATAGTATGCCTCAGATGGCGACTTGTGGAGGATAAAATTTGAAAATGAAAAAAAATAGTAAAAATAGTATTTATAGGATTTTCTATTTTAATAATTGTGTTAACTATCTGCATTATCGTATGGTTGTTTCATCAGAAATCTGACATCAGTGATGTGCCAAATCAAATAAGTGTTTCATCAGGAAATCAAATCTCTTCTACAATAAATATGGAAGAAGATTTAGAATGGTACGATACTTTAGACGAGGCTAAGCAGGATGTTAGTATTATTAAAAAAAAATGAAAATTATGTAGCATATCGTTCCCAGACAACGGAAATTATACAAAAAAAAATATGAAGATCGGTTGATATATTTTTATTTGTTAACTGAGGAAGGTTCGGATGATTCATCTGTAAAAAGCAGATGCATTTGCCTACATGAT
>VOFJ01002322.1_pt1 | contig 37407 bp, 61 predicted proteins | sample 5384081 | NCBI WGS metagenome assembly VOFJ01 (sample SAMN12384729, study PRJNA508395) | human gut metagenome | isolation source: healthy gut I | host: Homo sapiens
ATGAAAACTGTTAGGTAATATTTCTGCGAAATCGAGAAAAAAGAAAGTAATCAGTACAAAAAAAGTGCTGATATTCCAATACGTATCTTTCTTAACATGGTTGATTTACATCTTGATTCGCTTGACATTCAATTTGTCAATGTTCATGGTTCCTACTTTCAATGCTTCCCCATTGGCGAGATGTCCTACTGTATCCAGTGGCATCTCACGTACTTGATTGAAGAACTTGGCAGCAGCCGTATCCACGGCTACAATATCCGGTGAGATAAACAATCCCTTTGCCAAAACGACATCTGAAGCAGAGCGTCCGCGAGGACCGTTAGTCTTCATAATCCGGTAGGCATCTACAACGTTCAGCGCGGCTTTCTTTTGCAGGGTACAAATATCGGCAATACATTGTTGCAAGTCGTTTTGGTGAAAGAATCCGCGATCCCATACAATCCCCATGTGATTTTTCATGGAGATAGTCAGATTGGCTCCGCCATGGTTTTTCAGGATAGGGACATTTATCCATACGTCGCAGTTCAGGATTGCTTCATGCACTTTTGCTTTCTTCATTTTTTTGCCGCTTGGGAGATCTACCGGTTTGTAGTAAGATTCCAGATGTGCGGGCATTACTTTTGCTCCGGCGGCTTTTGCTACAGCTTCAATACCACTGTTTTTGTAGCATTTCTGCCAATCGTCACAAGTATGGTCAAATACGGTCACTTCTTTTGCTCCGGCGGCAAAGCATTGTTTCACGATTTCCGCCACTAACTTCGGATTTGTATTTCCTGCCAGTTCCGGCACCTTGTCCCAACCGATGTTAGGCTTCACAACAACCTTTTGTCCTGGTTTAACGAATTGCTTCATCCCACCCAGTTCGCTTATGGCGCGGCGGAACATGGCTTCCGGCTCTCCACCCATGACTGCTACCAGATCAGGGGTTAGCTCCGTTTGCTTTATTGATAGTCTGAGTTAATACCTCCATAGCTTCCGAGTGCTGTATAGTCAAAGCAGCACCGGTTATGGCTACTGTTTTTAAAAAGTCCCTTCTGTCCATTTTTCTATTTTGAGTTTAGAATTTTGCAATCGCTTTTAACAGGGCATAGCCACCAAACCACTGGATCAACATTCCCGAGTACCGATACGGAAATCTTGTACTGCTACATAGAAATTACCAAGAATCGCCCATTCAAAAAGCTATTCCTATAATCTGGTAGAAAAGCACGACACCAAGAACGCCCAATAAAGAGACAGATTTTAGCATTCGTGCGGCAAAGGCAGAAGCTCCAGCAAGTAAAGTGGATTTTATCAACATAACAGGAAGCGTAGCTTCCGAAGGCATGGCGAACAGCAAGTGATTAATGACAGGAGAAAGAATCGCGGTCAATAATCCTACACGAAAGCCATATTTATAGCCTGCAATCAACGTGAAAAAATAAATGGGCAGCAGGGTAGGACCACCATAAGGTATGAGATGGCATAGTTGTGGAAGTGCAATGTTGCCTGCAATAAACAACAGAGCGAACAAGTAAGTTTTTACATTACTGTAATTCAGCGAGTAGAGCTTAGCAGATGTTTCCATTTTCGTTAAGAACTTTTATATTTAATAGAACAATAATATCTTGAGGATAAGACTGTTCTTTGCAGGGAAAGGTTTAATCCGGTAAAGAACAATCTGCTTATTATATTAAAAACAGGATGGAAAAAGTTTCATACCTATTTGAAACTATTTGACCTGTTTTTTGCTCTATTCACTATCCATTCTTTCCCGGATCTTTCCCCAAGCATGAGTATCGAATAAGCAACTTTGGCGCATTGTGCCACACATTTCCCTGAATCTGGACATAGGTATAGTATAGCTCAATTTATCGGGTTCGAAGTAGGGACGTACCGACGGATCGAAGAAACCGATGAATGTCCGTTTGCCGCCTTTTTCGATTTTCTATGGTAGCTTGCGTTACTATGCAGCTACAACCGGAACCGAACATGGAAACTACACCGTCTTCAGCATTATTATCATAATAAGCCCATGTGGTAAGTCCGGAAAGCATATCGGGGTTGGCTATGAATACGACACCTTCCACTTCTTTCAGACTTTCTATCCTGTCTATACGCGCAAAATGAAGGTATTTCTTTTCTGCTTTGAGTACTCCGATTTGCTGTATAAAGTCGATGACCATTTGCGGAGTCTGTTTGTACCGCTCTTTTAATGAGACAAAAGTCGGGACGTGTTCGGGCATTTCGGTAAAACCGGTATAGAACTTGCCGCCACCACAGCCGATTGTTTCGGCATTCAGGCTGATGATACCGCCTTCTCTTGCCGTTTTCATACCTTTAAAGAAACAGCCATTTATTTTTTTCCGCCGTTCCTTCCTGCGTGTCCGAATACCAGAATACAAGAGGCAGTTCGGCCTTCTCTCCGAATGCCTCCCGGAAGTTTTGAATAAATGTTTGGATGTCCATAGCTTATCATTTTTGTTTATACATAGTTGCTCTACAAAGTTAGAATAAAAAAGGATAAGTGCAAGTGAATCAGAAGTTAATATCGGACACACTTTTTTTACAATCTTCCAGTTGTTTTAATCCTTCTTCAGATAGTTTGGGGTAATGCAGGTCCAGTTGTTTCATCCGCTCGCAGATAATGTGTCCTACTGCGTAGCGCATAAACCATTTATTGTCGGCAGGGATTACGTACCACGGAGCCAGTTCGGTAGATGTTTCGGTTAGTACATCTGCATAAGCTTTCATATACTCATCCCAAAACTGGCGTTCCTTAACATCTGCGGAAGAAAATTTCCAGTTTTTGGTTTTGTCATCCAACCTTTCCATGAAACGCTTTTTCTGTTCGGCTTTTTGATACGTTCAGGAAGAATTTCAGGACAACGGTTCCGTTTTCCGTCAGATAACGTTCGAAATCATTGATTTGCCGGTAACGGCGTTTCAAAAATCAGAGTCAATGTCTTTGATGGTTTCTACACCCGGCAATTTGTTGGACAGTATAATTTCGGGATGTACTTTGGCGATAAGCACGTCTTCATAGTGAGAACGGTTGAAAATTCCGATTCTCCCTCTTTCGGGCAGGCAACGATTGATACGCCAGAGATAATCGTGGTCCAATTCCTCGGCAGAAGGTTGCTTGAACGAAAATACTTGGCATCCTTGCGGATTGATACCGGACATGACGTGTTTGATTGTCCCGTCTTTTCCGGCTGCGTCCATAGCCTGAAAAATAATAAGAATCGAATAGCGATTCTGGGCGTAGAGCATGCTTTGCAGTTCGGAAAGTTTCTCTACGTTTTTAGTCAGTTGACCTTTAGCATCCTGTTTGGATAGTTCGCCGATAAATGACGGATCGAAATCGGAGACGGAATATTGTCTTCCGGGTTTAGCAAGCAGGTCTTTTAAAATGTCCTTTTTCATGGGTTTGTTATTTGAATGTTTCTACTGAAAATAAAACAGGCGGAGCAATCAATTAGTTTTTCAGGCAAAGGACATTTTCCGGATTTACAGTGCTGTTCCTTTCTTCGGTACGAACAGGTTTGTCATATCCACCTGTTCAAGAGTGAGCAACTCTATCTTTTTTAGAAATACCGCCTGCATATCCTGTCAGGCTGCCGTTACAACTTACAACCCGGTGGCAGGGTATAATAATACTAATAGGATTGTGTCCCACTGCATTGCCCACCGCTTGCATCGACATGGACGGTAGTCCGTTTAGGCGAGCTATTTCCTTAGCAATATCCTTGTACGTAATGATTTTGCCGTAAGGGATTTTTTTTAATATTTCCCATACGGAGAGACGGAAAGGAGTACTTTCCAAGTGTATCTCAGGCATGAAACCGGGATTTTTTCCCACTGAAATAACAATCGAGCCATTCTATGGTTTGCTCGAATACGGGCAATACTTTTTCTTCGTGTTCCGGAGACAACGAAGCTGCAAAATATTTCTGTCCATCAAACCACAAACCTGTCAAAGAGCTACCGTCACTTGCGATTGTTATTCCACCGATAGGGGACTGATATTTGTAAATGTATTGCATAACATTATATATAAGGTGATATCTTTTACAAAAGTAGTATTTCATTTTTAAATAAGATCTTTTTTCACCCCTGTTTTGAAGAATAATTGCTTATATTTATCTGATAGATGAGGTGTTTACCAATATATAAGATTATTTTGCGCAGCCCTGCAATTACGGGGACAAGAGAAAGTCGAACCAGTCTGTAGCCTATGCCGTAGTCAATATGGAAATAGGCAACCGTGACTTACAATAATGACACCGGAATATTTTTTGTAGAAAAAGAGATTTAAAGCGTTTTTAATAACGACATAGAGATAGTTTTTTACTCTCTTTAAAGTCGTTTTTCCAACTTTTCCTTATCTTTGGCGTTTAACAAACCGTTTTTAATCATACAACAACGAAAAACAACCGATCATGAATCAAGAGTTATCAATGAATGCCAATAAATTAGTGGCATTTCTCCAGAAGCCGACTTCTGAATTTACCAAAAGCCGACATCATTTCATTTATCCAACAAAACGACATCCGTATGGTCAACTTCATGTATCCTGCGGGAGATGGTCGTCTGAAAACTTTGAATTTTGTCATTAACAATCAAGCTTATCTGGAAGCTATCCTTACCTGTGGAGAACGGGTGGACGGTTCCAGCCTTTTTCTCTTTATCGAAGCGGGAAGTAGTGATCTTTATGTTATTCCTCGGTTTCGCACAGCATTTGTTGATCCGTTTGCTGAGATACCTACGCTGTCTATCCTTTGTTCTTTCTTCAATAAGGTTGGAGAACCGTTGGAAAGTTCACCGGAATATACGCTTCATAAAGCGAGCAAAGCATTTACGGACGTGACGGGAATGGAGTTTCAGGCAATGGGAGAGTTGGAATATTATGTGATAGCACCGGATACGGGTATGTTTGAGGCAACCGATCAACGTGGTTATCATGAATCGGGACCTTATGCCAAATTTAATGAGTTCCGTACACAATGTATGTCTTTATATCTCACAAACTGGCGGGCAAATTAAGTATGGACACTCTGAAGTAGGCAACTTTACTTTGGAAGGCTATATCTATGAGCAGAATGAAATAGAGTTTTTTGCCGGTTCCTGTCGAACAGGCCGCCGACCAATTGATGATTGCCAAATGGGTAATTCGTAACTTAGGATTCAAATATGGATATAATGTTACGTTCGCTCCTAAGATAACAGCAGGTAAAGCGGGTTCCGGTCTGCATGTCCATATGCGTATCATGCAGGACGGAAAGAATCAGATGTTAAAAGACGGAATTTTGTCGGAAACAGCCCGGAAGGCTATTGCTGGAATGATGGAGCTTGCGCCTTCAATCACAGCCTTCGGAAATACAAATCCTACTTCATACTTCCGTCTTGTTCCGCACCAGGAAGCACCAACGAATGTTTGCTGGGGCGACCGCAACCGTTCTGTATTGGTACGTGTACCTTTGGGATGGGCTGCCAAGAAGGATATGTGTACATTAGGCGAATCCGTTAGAAACGGAAAGCTATTTTGATACCACCCAAAAAGCAGACTGTGGAAATGCGTTCACCGGACGGTTCGGCAGATTTATATCAACTGCTTGCCGGACTGGCTGTAGCCTGCCGTCATGGTTTTGAAATAGAAAATGCTTTGGAACTGGCTGAAAAGACGTATGTGAATGTAAATATTCACCAGAAAGAAAACGAAGATAAGCTGAAAGCATTGGCTCAATTACCGGATAGCTGTGTTGCGTCCGCCGATTGTCTGGAACAGCAACGGGCTATTTTCGAACAATACAATGTATTTAGTTCGGCAATGATTGACGGCATCATCCGTAAACTTCGCAATTATGAGGATAAGACACTACGTGCGGATCTGGACGGAAAACCGCAGGAAATGCTTGATTTGGTTCATAAATATTTCCATTGCGGATAATGTAGTAACTGATAATATGAGTAAAAAAAGCCTGTCTTCTCAAAGCAAGATAGGCTTTTATTTTCTCCCCCCAATTGCACTCCTCACTTCCACATAATTCTACACTAATTCCACAATCAGATAGAACCCGCCTACTTTTTATTCGTCTGATTTTTAACGATATATGTAAAAAGCTGATATTTGGTATCCGTTTTGCAATATGATAAGTATAGCGATAATAAATAATGGTTTTTATAATTCACACTTAAAAAATTACGATTATGAAAAAAGGTATTAGTAGCAGTAGCATTAGTAATGGGATTAGGTAGTTCTGTAGCATTTGCACAGGAAGTAATCAACACTACATCTGTAGAAATGCAGGTGCAAGTTCCACAGGATGAGTTTACTAAGATTGATGTAAAAGAGTTACCGGAAGCAGTGGCACAGGCTGTTGCCAAGAACTATGAAGGTGCTACAATCAAAGAAGCTTATGTAGCGGAAAAAGAGAGCGGTAAGGTTTATAAAGTAATTCTTACTACTAAAGATTCGCAGGAAGTAACAGTCCTGATGAATGAAAAGGGTGAAGAAGTGAAAGAATAAAGCAAAACTTCGAATGTAGTATAAATAACTCATAAAAATTCTCGGTTCGTGATGAATCGGGAATTTTTTGTTTATCTCATTTTTTAGTAATAAACCAATTGATCTACGTTCATCGTCGGATAGTTTTATTAGTAGTTATTATTCGAATTTCTTACGTATGTGACTAATCGTTTCCGGAGTAACTCGAAGGAAAGAGGCTACTTCTTTTTAGAGTAATAAAATTCTGAAAATCAGGATAGCGTTTCACTAAATCTAAATACAGTTCGGTGGGAGTTTTACAATAAATGTCTAATAGACGCATATAGGTTTGTACAAAGAGCTCTTCTGCAAGAATCCGTTCTAAGTTTTGTGTCATTTCATTTGTAGAGAAGAAATTCCTCATATCTTCGGCAGAAGCATAGTAAATTCGAGCATCACTTGCAGCCTGGATGCTTACCATAGCTTTCTCTTTTTTTCAAGCATGCCGGATAGTCACCTACATACTTCCTCCGGCAAAAGAATAACCGACAATATGCTCGTATCCTCTGTCGTCTGTACAGATATATCGAAATAACCCTTCTTCTATGTAAGCTCCATGTGTAGCCAAAGCTCCCTGCAGAGTGAAATATTCCTTTTTCTTCATTTCTTTACATTGCCCATGTGTCAAAAAAAAAAGAAGTCTTTAAATGCGGAGAATTCCTCGCGTCCGGCATAGTGATTAAAAATTTTTCATGTTTGGTTAGATTGTTTTCGTGCCTTAATAGGTGACGAATTTATGAAAAAAGAGTGACATTATGCCTAATTGCGGATGATTTTAAAAGATTATTTAAACCGGACTTCCTTATTAGGCAGATATTTTTTTCATTCCTTTAGATATGCTGTCTTATCACAACAGTTTATTTGTAGATTTCTACAGTACTCGTACTTTAAAATTCTTTTTTTGAGGATATATCCGAAGAAAACAATCGATTTTGATTACTTGATAGAAGGGAAAGAGGAATATGAACACGTTAAGTATTGACCTAATTTCATAAAAAAAGATGTTTTATGAAAAGAAAAAGAGAGGAATGTAGTGCAATATCGCCAAATAATGCTTTCCTTTGCAACCAACAACAATAATAAGGTTTATTACGATTTGATTATTTTACGTGAATCTTCTCATTTATTTGAGTATATCCATTTCTAATTAAGATTTTCCAATAACTTTCTTATTGAATTATTAATTTTTTATATTTGTATTTTATGAATTTGTACATTGGAAATCTTAGCTATAATGTTAAGGAATCAGACTTGAGAAATGTAATGGAAGAGTATGGAACAGTTGCTTCAGTAAAGTTAATCACAGACCGTGAAACTAGAAGATCAAAAGGATTCGCATTTGTTGAAATGCCGGATGATGCAGAAGCTAATAATGTTATCAAACAGTTGAATGGCGCAGAATACGTAGGTCGTTCAATGGTAGTGAAAGAAGCTTTGCCGAAGAACTAAAACTAAATAATAGTGATAGAAAGAAGGGCGTGTCAGAAACTAACACGCCCTTCTTTCTGTTAATCTCTGTTGTTGTTTTCTTCATCATCCACCATGTTATTGAGTTCCAGTTCCAAATCTACCAGTTCTTGTTCTCGTAATTTCAGAATATCTCTCGTTGTATCTTTTGCTGCTTTTAATAATGCAGGAATGTCCGACGGCTCCTGTGCAACCTGAATACCGGCTGCCTCTAATGCTTCTATCTTTTCTTTAGCCGAACCGGAAGTTCCGGAGATAATAGCTCCTGCATGCCCCATTTGTTTTCCCAAAGGAGCAGATTGCCCTGCGATGAATGCTACAACGGGTTTAGTTACATGGTTACGAATATATTCGGCAGCCTGTTCTTCCGCATTTCCGCCAATCTCACCGATTAAAACAATAGCTTCGGTTTCGGTGTCATTCTGGAGCATTTCTAACAGTTCACGGAAATGAAGCCCTACTACGGGGTCGCCGCCGATACCAATAGCTGTGGATTGTCCCATGCCATTAGCGGTTAAGTGATATACAATTTCATACGTAAGTGTACCGCTACGGCTAATGACACCCACGTTTCCTTTCTGAAAAACTTGTCCCGGGAGGATACCGACCATACTTTTTCCCGGAGAAATCAATCCCGGACAGTTAGGACCAACCAGTATTGCCCCCTTTTTGTTTAATGAATTGATGCGCTTTGATGACATCCAGTGTAGGGATACCTTCCGCGATACAGACAATTAACCGGATACCGGCATCTGCCGCCTCCATGATAGCATCTGCTGCAAAACGTGCCGGAACAAAGATTATAGAAGTATTAGCCTGCGTCTGTTCCACAGCTTCATACATGGTGTTAAACACTGGGATACCGTTTGCATCAGTTCCCCCCTTTACCGGGAGAAGTACCTCCTACAACGTTGGTTCCATATTCCTTCATCTTCCTGGCATGAAAGAGCCCGTCCCGACCAGTAATTCCTTGTACAATCAAACGGGTGGATTTATCTATTAAATATACTCATAATTGTTTTTTACTTTTTATTGATATTGTTACGCATTATGATTTTATAGCCATTAACGCTGCTTCCTGCATAGTTGTTGCTATCTGAAAACGGCTATGATTTCGTAGAAGATCGCGGCCGATATTTTCATTCGTTCCTGTTAGCCGGACAATGATGGGTATTTCACTCTTTATCTGCTCGAATGACTGAATAAGCCCGATTGCCACATCGTCACAACGGGTAATCCCTCCGAAAATATTGATCAGAACAACTTTTACTTTTTCATCTTGTAATAGAAGCTTCATGGCTTCCACTACTTTTATGGGATTGGAACTACCGCCAATATCAAGAAAGTTGGCAGGATTACCTCCATAAATCTTAATCATATCCATTGTTGCCATAGCGAGTCCGGCACCGTTCACCATGCAACCTATATTACCGTCCATGCGAACATAACTGAAACCTCTTTCTTTGGCGTCGGCTTCTACCTTTTCTTCCTCTGTCGGGGTCGAATAAAGCATGTATTTCAGGATGCCGACATAGAGCGTTGTCATCGAAAACAATTTTGGCATCAATAGCTATTAACATACCTTTTGTTGTTAGCGCTAACGGATTGATCTCAACCAAAGAGGCATCATTCTCCATGAAGATTTTATAAAGTGCTTGCAGGATGACAGCCATTTTACTTGCTTGTTCCGTTTTGGGAAAAAAGTGAAAAGGCGAAATGACGTGCCAAATAATCTGGAATGCCAATGAAAGGATTGATTGAATACCGAATAATTTTCTCCGGTGTCTGACGAGCCACTTGTTCAATATCCATACCACCGGATGCACTCATCATTAGAATAACGGAACGTGTATTTCGGTCGATGGTGTAACTGACATAATATTCGCCGGTAATATCAACTGCTTCGCTAACCAATATCTGATTGACGGAAGGCCTTTAATACTCATTCCGAGTATATTTTTAGCTTCCTGATAAGCATCTTCCGTATTGTTTACCAGTTTCACTCCTCCGGCTTTTCCCCGGCCTCCGGTTAATACTTGTGCCTTAATGACAACTCTATCTGCACCTACACTCCGATATGCAGCTACAACACCTGCGGCAGTACGGCATAAAGTGTGCCTCTCGACAGGTATTCCGTACTTGGAGAAAATCTCTTTCGCTTGATATTCATGTATTTTCATGGCTCATAAATTTGAGTAAATGATTCCTGCTAATAAAACAGAAGCAAGATACGGAAAGTTTACGAAAAAAGAAATCTACCTGAATGTTTTAGAGCATATCACTCTCTTTTTGGTATGAAGATTCGGAAAAAAAGCGTGTTGGCAGAATTGCCAACACGCTGTAAACTAATAAATACTGTATTTATTGATTTTATGCAATGCCATGAGCACTAACAGTACCGTCAATTTTCTTAATCAGACCTTGCAATACTGCACCTGGTCCACATTCTGTGAAGTCAGTAGCACCGTCGGCAATCATATTTTTAACAGATTGTGTCCAACGTACAGAAGCAGTCAATTGAGCAACCAGGTTCTTTTTGATTTCTGCAGGGTCAGTGTGAGGAAGTGCATCCACATTCTGATAAACCGGACATTTGGGGGTATGTACTTCTGTAGCTTTGATAGCAGCTTCCAGTTCTATTTTAGCAGGATCCATCAATGGAGAATGGAAAGCACCACCCACTTTCAGCGGAAGAGCACGTTTTGCTCCGGCAGCTTTCATCAGTTCGCAAGCCTTTTCGATGCCTGGTACGGAACCGGAGATAACGATTTGTCCCGGACAGTTATAGTTAGCAGGAACACAAACTTCGCCTTCAGCTGTAACCGTAGCACAAATTTCTTCTACTTTTTCATCAGGCAATGCAATGATAGCAGCCATTGTAGAAGGAGTAGCCTCACAGGCTTTCTGCATAGCCATTGCACGTGCATAAACAAGTTTCAGACCGTCTTCAAAGCTCAAAGCTCCGGCAGCAACCAATGCGGAAAATTCGCCCAGCGAGTGTCCGGCAGTCATTTCAGGTTTGAAATCATCACCCATGCAAAGAGCGGAAATTACCGAGTGAAGGAATACGGCAGGTTGAGTAACCTTCGTTTGACGAAGAGCCTCGTCCGTACCATTGAACATGATATCTGTAATGCGATATCCAAGAATATCATTTGCTTTTTCAAATAATTCTTTAGCTAAAGCTGAATTTTCATACAGGTCTTTACCCATTCCTACGAATTGAGCACCTTGACCGGGAAAAACGAATGCTTTCATATCTTTATTATTTAATTGATTTTTAATTGCGGGTGCAAAGTTACGGATTTTTATGATACGACCGCACAAAATGTACATATTTGTGCAACCGAATCCGGGAAATGCCATAACGGACCATTGCCATGTCCGATGTGCAAATCCTTGCCTCCAATGATAGCCTGAGTGATATATGATTTGGCATGCTGGATAGATTCCCGTAAAGGATAGCCTTTTGCCAGGTTGGTCGCAATAGCGGAGGAGAGGGTACAGCCTGTTCCGTGCAAATTGTTACTTTCTATACTTTTTCTCCTCATATATATGGAAGATCGATTCTGACGTATGCAAAAGGTCGCACATTCTGTCACCCTCCAAATGCCCCCCCTTTTATTAATACACTTGTCTGATACTCATCCACCAACCTTTTGGCCGCTTCCTGCATTTCATGTATGTTATGAATGCTTTTTTATCTGTCAGAACACTTGCTTCGTCAAGATTGGGAGTAATTAAAGTGACGAGTGGGAGCAGTTCTCTTTTTAATTTCTTCTATAGTTTCGTCCGACATTAGTTTTCGTCCGCTGGTAGACACCATGACCGGATCATAAACAATATATTCCGGTATATATTTTCGCAGGCAGTCTACAATGGTACGAACGATCTGAATGTCACTAACCATACCTATCTTGATTGCAACCGGTCGCAAATCATCCATAACAGCTTCTATCTGCCCACGGACAATCTCAGGCAGCACTGATTGTACAGCGTGTACCCCTAATGTATTTTGTACGGTAACTGCGGTGATGACTGACGCTGCATAGCCTCCCAAAGCCGAGATTGTTTTGATATCCGCCTGAATACCTGCTCCTCCCGAACAATCGGAACCAGCAATGGATAAAATGACTGGATGACGTTCCATTTTGGATTTTTAATAGTTACGATACAAAGATAGAATAAAAAACGATAAGGTACAAAATGACATATCGTTTAAAGTACAATAAGTATCCCTATCTGAATTTATTCTATAGATTATGAAAAGTACTGAAAATAAAGCATCAATCTGGTTTTTGTACTTTATACAATTACTCATCCTTGAAAAGACTAAAATACATATTGTAATTCGTAAGATAACACTAACTATTCATATTGTATAATGTATGATATGTATTTATATGAAAAACAATGTTTTATAGCATATTAATTTTTTTGTTTAAGCGAATATTAGCCTCTATATTTGCGCCATATTAAAAAAAACGGAATATATGCAGAATATACAGAAAAAAATACACCTTTGGCCAACAATCATATATCAGTAGATTGTGTAGTGATTGGTTTTGACGGCGAACAACTGAAAGTGTTGCTTGTGAAACGTGCAGGTGAGGATAATGGAGAAGTATATCATGATATGAAACTTCCCGGAAGTCTTATCTATATGGATGAGGATCTGGACGAGGCTGCACAGCGCGAATTATATGAACTGACAGGACTTAAAAATGTGAATCTGATGCAGTTTAAAGCATTTGGTTCTAAAAACAGAACGAGTAATCCGAAAGATGTACGTTGGTTGGAACGGGCAATGCAGTCAAAAAGGGTAGAGCGTATTGTGACTATTGCTTATCTGTCTATGGTCAAGATAGACCGTACATTGGACAAGAACCTGGATGATCACCAGGCTTGTTGGATTGCTTTGAAAGATGTAAAACACTAGCTTTTGATCATAATCTGATTATAAAGGAAGCAATGACATACATCCGTCAGTTTGTGGAATTTAACCCTTCAATGTTGTTCGAACTACTTTCGCGTAAGTTTACAGCTGCGCAATTGAGAACTCTTTTGAACTAGTATATGACAAAGTTGTAGATGTGCGTAACTTCCATAAAAAAATAGCAATGATGGAATATGTAGTTCCTTTGGAAGAAAAACAACAAGGAGTAGCCCACCGTGCTGCACGCTATTATAAGTTCGATAAGAAGATATACAATAAGGTGAGACGGTGATATATGCCGGGTGTTTGGTAAATCTAAGTAATAAAATTAGAAAATCGTTTAATCGTAAATAAAATTATGTTTCTATTAGGTTATGACATAGGTAGCTCGTCTGTAAAAAGCGAGTTTGGTAAATGCGGAGACTGGCAAATGTGTATCCTCGGCATTTTTTCCGAAAACAGAAGCAGGATATTATCGCAGTAAATCCCGGATGGGCGGAACAAGACCCTGAGAGTTGGTGGGGAAATTTAAAGTTGGCCACGCAGGCTATTATGACCGAATCCGGAGTGAGTGCCGCTGAAATTAAAGCCATCGGTATCTCTTATCAGATGCATGGTCTGGTATGTGTAGACAAAGACCAACAAGTATTGCGTCCTGCTATTATCTGGTGTGATTCGCGTGCTGTGCCTTGTGGTCAGAAGGCATTTGAAACTATCGGAGAAAGAAAAATGTCTTTCTCATTTGTTGAACTCTCCGGGAAATTTTACCGCTTCCAAGCTGGCGTGGATTAAAGAAAACGAAGCCTACTGTGTACGAGCGTATTGACAAGATAATGCTGCCGGGCGATTATATCGCTATGAAGTTGATGGAGAAATCTGTACCACAACTGTTTCCGGCTTTCGGAAGGTATGTTCTGGGACTTCAAGAACAATAGATGTCGCGGGCTTCCTGATGGATTATTATGGATTCGACCGTTCGCTGATAGCTGATATCAAACCGACTTTTGGCGAGCAGGGGCGTGTAAATGCATGGGCTGCCAAAGAATTGGGCCTGAAAGGAAGGGAACCTGATAACCTATCGCGCCGGAGACCAGCCTAATAATGCTTTGTCGCTCAATGTGTTTAATCCGGGAGAGATTGCTTCTACGGCAGGAACATCGGGAGTGGTATATGGCGTGAACGGTGAGGTAAATTATGATCCGAAATCCCGGTGAATACTTTTGCCCATGTAAATCATACCGCTGAGCAGACCCGTCTGGGAGTGTTGTTTGTATCAATGGTACCGGTATATTGAATTCGTGGGTGAAACGTAACATTGCTCCCTGAAGGAATATCATATAATGAAATGAATGATTGGCTTCACAAAGCTCCTGTCGGCAGTGCCGGAGTAAGTATTCTGTCCTTTTGGCAACGGGGCGGAGCGTATGCTGAAAATAAAGAGACAGGATGCTCTATATGTGGAGTTAATTTTAACCTGCATGGAAAGCAGCATATTGTTCGTGCAGCACAGGAAGGGATCGTGTTCTCGTTTAAATACGGTATTGATATCATGGAGCAGATGGGTATCCCTGTACAGAAGATTCATGCCGGACATGCCAATATGTTTCTCAGTCCTATCTTCCGCGACACGTTGGCGGGAGTGACAGGGGCTGTTATCGAGCTGTATGACACGGATGGCTCCTGTCGGTGCTGCCAAAGGCGCAGGTATCGGCGCGCAGGTATTTACAAGGATAACAACGAGGCATTTGCCACATTGAAAACTGGAGGTGATTATCGAACCTAATGTGGCTAAACACCAAGAATACGATGATGCGTATGCCCGCATACGCCAAATGGAAATATCGTCTAGAAAATCAATGGTCGATAAAATTTCTATTTTCAACTCAGTTGAATAACAAGTAACAAATTATAAATAATCATTTTAAAAATAATAAAGAATTATGGCAACAAAAAAGAATTTTTCCCGGAATTATGAAAAGATTAAGTTCGAAGGTAAGGAAAGTAAGAATCCGATGGCGTTCCGTTATTATGATGCTGAAAAAGTAATAAACGGAAAGAAGATGAAAGACTGGTTGAAGTTCGCTATGGCATGGTGGCATACGTTGTGTGCGCGAGAAGGCGGTGACCAGTTTGGCGGCGGAACAAAGAAATTCCCTTGGAACGGCGATGCCGATAAGGTGCAGGCTGCAAAGAATAAGATGGATGCCGGCTTTGAATTCATGCAGAAAATGGGTATAGAATATTATTGTTTCCATGATGTGGACCTGATTTCTGAAGGTGCAAGTATCGAAGAATATGAAGCTAATCTGAAAGCTATCGTAGCTTATGCAAAAGAAAAACAAGCTGAAACTGGTATCAAGCTGTTATGGGGTACTGCTAACGTTTTCAGTCATGCACGTTATATGAACGGTGCTGCTACCAATCCTGATTTCGATGTTGTAGCACGTGCTGCTGTTCAGATCAAGAATGCTATCGATGCTACTATCGAACTGGGTGGTTCAAATTACGTATTCTGGGGCGGACGCGAAGGGTATATGTCTCTGCTGAACACTGACCAGAAGCGTGAAAAAGAACACCTTGCTCAGATGCTGACTATTGCTCGTGATTATGCTCGTGCCCGTGGTTTCAAAGGTACTTTCCTGATTGAGCCGAAACCGATGGAACCGACTAAGCATCAGTATGACGTAGATACTGAAACAGTAATCGGCTTCCTGAAAGCTCATGGTTTGGATAAGGATTTCAAGGTTAACATCGAAGTGAACCATGCAACGTTGGCCGGCCATACTTTGAACACGAACTGGCTGTTGCGGTAGACAACGGTATGTTAGGATCTATTGACGCTAACCGTGGTGACTATCAGAACGGATGGGATACAGACCAGTTCCCTATCGACAATTACGAACTGACTCAGGCCATGATGCAGATTATCCGCAACGGCGGTTTGGGTAATGGCGGTACCAACTTCGATGCCAAGACACGCCGCAACTCTACTGATCTGGAAGACATCTTTATTGCCCATATTGCAGGTATGGATGCTATGGCGCGTGCATTGGAAAGTGCTGCAGCTCTGCTGATAACGAATCTCCTTATAAGAAAATGTTGTCAGATCGCTACGCTTCATTCGATAGTGGCAAAGGCAAAGAATTTGAGGAAGGTAAGTTGACTTTGGAAGATGTAGTTGCTTATGCTAAAGCAAACGGTGAACCGAAGCAGACTAGCGGTAAACAAGAACTTTACGAAGCAATTCTGAATATGTATTGCTAATTAATCAAATATAAGGCGATAGAGATTTTTCTTCTCTCTTATTTTGAATTTTATCGCCTTACTGTGGTTATATAAATCCAACTACTACAACACTACTTATCTACTTATACACCATGATTAATACAACGAACGAGGGTAGTAAACTCTACCTATATTCGATAACCTCTGTCGCCATTTTGGGAGGACTGCTTTTCGGATACGATACAGCTGTTATTTCCGGTGCAGAGAAAGGCTTGGAGGCTTTCTTCCTTTCGGCCTCTGATTTTCAATACAATAAAGTAATGCATGGTATCACTTCTTCCAGTGCACTTATAGGCTGCGTACTTGGTGGGGCGTTCTCCGGTATATTTGCTTCCCGTCTAGGGCGTCGTAACTCTCTAAGGCTTGCTGCCGTACTCTTTTTCCTTTCAGCATTAGGTTCCTATTATCCGGAATTTCTGTTTTTCGAATATGGAAAGCCGAATATGGATTTGCTGGTTACTTTTAACTTATATCGTGTTTTGGGCGGTATCGGTGTTGGACTGGCTTCTGCAGTCTGTCCGATGTACATCGCTGAAATTGCTCCTCTAATATTCGTGGAACACTGGTTTCGTGCAACCAGTTTGCCATTATCTTCGGTATGTTGGTGGTTACTTCGTCAACTTACCTGATTATGGGCGATCACCAAAATCCTATTATTGAAAGATGCGCCGGAAGGTTTGTCTGTGAAGTTCTGAATCTGATATGTGGACTGTACGTATGAAGGATGGCGTTACATGTTCGGCTCGGAAGCATTTCCGGCTGCATTCTTTGGTCTATTATTGTTCTTTTGTCCGAAAAAAACTCCGCGTTATTTGGTATTGATACAGCAAGATGAAAAGGCTTATTCGATTCTGGAAAAGATCAATGGTAAGACAAAAGCACAAGAAATTCTTAATGATATTAAAGCTACTGCTCACGAAAAAACAGAGAAACTGTTCTCTTATGGTGTGGCAGTTATCGTTATCGGTATTCTGCTTTCTGTATTCCAGCAGGCCATTGGTATTAATGCGGTACTCTATTATGCTCCGCGTATTTTCGAAAATGCAGGTGCTGAAGGTGGTGGCATGATGCAGACAGTTATCATGGGTATTGTAAACATTGTATTTACTCTTGTAGCTATCTTTACAGTAGATCGTTTCGGGCGCAAGCCTCTGCTGATTATCGGTTCTATCGGTATGGCAGTGGGTGCATTTGCAGTGGCGATGTGTGACAGTATGGCAATAAAAGGATCCTTCCGGTGCTTTCCGTAATTGTATATGCAGCCTTCTTCATGATGTCATTTGGGGCCCGATTTGCTGGGTATTGATCGCGGAGATCTTCCCGAACACAATTCGTAGTAAAGCGGTGGCAATCGCTGTGGCTTTCCAATGGATTTTCAACTATATCATATCCTCTACATTCCCGGCATTGTACGATTTCAGTCCGATGTTGCGTACAGCCTGTATGGAATCATCTGCGTTGCAGCCGCCTTCTTCGTTTGGCGTTGGGTACCCGAAACGAAGGGTAAGACTCTGGAAGATATGAGTAAACTTTGGAAGAAGAATAAATAAATTAGGTTAGTGTAATTTCATCATGTCATTATGACTTTACCTCTTGGCATGGTTCTATTAAGATTATGACATCGTACCAATGGTATGGTGTCATAATTGTTTATATACATATCATTCAGTAAATCAATATTTTATTTTTGCATTAATTGTTTTATCGTTGGTGTTACAATTAGTGTTTTTGCATTTTTGAGTAAATATGTTCTCCAATGATACGCTTATCTTTGCATTATAAAAAAATTGAAGTATGATAACAGAGCAATATAAAGATACTGTTTATTTTTCGAACCTTTTTGTACGTCACTACCCTAAAGTTTATGAAGAATTATCTAATATTCTTTTCTCGCCATCATATAGCGCATGGGACTTTGATGCACACTAAAGATTATTGGTGCCGAGATTATATGCCAATACAGTGGGGAGTTAATACTTATATTCAATTTCGCTATGAACCTGATTATTTGACGGATAAACCACAGTATAAAACTAATATTATTCCCGTACTTAAAGCCACGAGTATCAAGATAGATATTATTCAATCGCCACTTATAGTTGATGGAGGGAATGTTGTTGTGTGTGAGGGAAATTCTAAGTGGGTGGGATCATGTATAAGAGAACGGAAACCAATTATTATCATGACAGAAAAGGTGTTCCAAGAAAATTCGCAGATTGATCAAGGAGAAGTACTGGCAATATTAAAGGCAAACTTTTTTATGGAGCAGATATTATATTTCTAACCATGGGATAGATATGATATCTGTGGTCATACAGATGGAATTGTTCACAATATTGGCGATGGTAAGATTTTGGTCAACTTGAAAGTGTATCCTCAAAAGATAGAACGGGAGATGAGACGTAGATTGAATGACGTTTTTTGTAGTTGTGGATTTGAAACTTAGTAAGTATTATGAGAATAGTTGGGCATACATAAATATGCTTCAGACACGTGATATAATCATTGTTCCCGGACTTGGATTATCTACAGATGGAGAGGCTTTTTAGAACAGATAAAAAGAGTTATATCCTTCCTATGAGGGACGAATTTACCAAGTTAATATAGCTCCGATTGTAAAGAAATGGGGGAGGTGCATTGAATTGTTTGTCTTGGACTGTGAGTAAATTATAGAAATTATATGATATCAGCATTACCGATTTCCAAACCTATACTTTATATTGATATGGATAATGTTCTGGTTGACTTTCAATCAGGTATTAACAACTTGAGTGAATACGAAAAAGAGAGAATATGAAGGACGATATGATGAGGTACCTAATATTTTTTGCAAGAATGAGTCCGTATGAAGGAGCAATTAATGCCTACCATCATTTAGTGCGTTTTTATGATGTATATATTCTTTCCACGGCACCTTGGAATAATCCTTCTGCCTGGTCAGATAAACTAATATGGGTGAGAAAATGGTTAGGTACAGATGGTTATAAACGATTAATTCTTAGTCATCATAAAAATTTGAACAAAGGAGACTTTTTTGATAGATGATCGCCTCAAAAATGGTGCTGAAAATTTTGGTGGTGAATTAATCTTATTTGGTTCGGAACTGTATCCGAATTGGGACTCTGTTGTTGACTATTTGATATCATCTAAGTGAGAAATAAAAAGTTGATATATTCGGAACAACTCTTTACTAAAAAGATTATCTTTACCCAAAGAAATATTAATACTATAATAATTATGGATACTTTGAAAAGGAAATTGCAGTTTTAATGCAATGTATTGATTTTAAGGAAATAGAGAAACAGCTTCAAGTAATTAATAAGTCTAATAGTCACAAACTATATGTTTGAACTAAGTAATGGGCTACGAATTTACCCTATTGAAGTAGAAGCTCTTATTTTAAAGATGCAAAATTTAATGATGAGTTTGTGCATGGAAATGAACTGCAAAAAATAATTATGGAAGATTTTATGTTCATCGTACAGGTATAACAAAGAATTCAAAATTTAAAGGTGGAACAAGAGGAGGTATTGATATTTGTTTATCTGATGACGTTAATGCATATTATGGCATCTTAATAAGAAGTGCTAAGTTTGATGATGGCACAATTAAATTTGGACCGAATAATGTTTTAAAATTTATTGTTGAGGATAAGAATGTAGATTATGATACTTTGGAAAAAAGAATCTGTTTTAAAAGAAGCTCCGTTAAAGATTGCCGTGATGGAGAAAGTAAATCAATCATCATGCATTCTACACGTGTTGGTCTAAGTGACAATGCAAAGTGACGATTTTAAAAACTTGCAATTACGAACGATCATAGGGCCGCTGCTTTCATCTTATGCATATAAAAAGAAAAGGAAAAGGTATTTAGGAACTATATCGTTAGTGATAACATCTCAAAAGAAGAAGCCGAGAAAATTTCTATTGACATCCTCGGATATTGTCCTAAGTCTTTGATAGAAAGTGTATATCAGGCATGATAGCTACTAATTTGGTATAAGGGGTGCAATATCGCCCTTATACAAAATTATTTAACGATTGAATCCAAACTTCAGTAAGAAGCTCTTTCACATCTGTGTCAGTGGGAGAGTTCAAGTAATGTTCCAGGATTGAGTTTCTCCTAAGCTATAAAATTGCGGTAATTGTTTCAATATTGTCTCATAAAAGGCATCTAACAATGCATAATCTCCTTGATGGACATAAACTGCGTATGTACCTTGAGGTAAATCCATGTGTTTTATTGGACTAGTAAGAGGGGGATTGGTTCCTATTCCTTTTTTGAATAGCTATACAAGCGTAAAAACGGCATTTTTCTAATGAGGTAATGTCCGTATCATCATAAGCTATCCCCAATAATCTTCTTTATCTGGCAATAAAGAGTTTTCTTTTTGCATATTCATATAGGCAGTCCCAAGTGTATGTCTCAAAAAGCAACTGTGCTACAAGTGTCATAATTGCCAATATAAGATAAAAAATAAGACAGGTATTGTTTCTGATTCCACTATGCGGTAAGGAGAAATATATGAAGGATAAGTATGACTTGTTTCCAATAATTTCTTTTGTAGTTCTCGAGGAGTGAGATTGTATTTTTTTTGAAGTGTATTATTTAAAAGGCTCGACTGGTTAGCAAATCCAATATATTCATATATTTCAGCTATACTTTTTTTATTATCTTTGAGTAATTGCTGGGCGTATTCCATGCGTGTACGAATGATATATTGATGTAATGTTTCGCTAGTGCTTTTTAAACATCAGCTGAAGATTACGAACAGACATGCATGCCATTTTAGCTAATTCAGGTATGGATATCAAACGATTGAACTCATCGGCAGTTTTACCTGTCCAATTCTTTTGTATCATGGAATTTAGATAATGAAGAATTGTCTCGATTTGTCCTTGATAGGAGGATTTGTTGGAATTCATATATTTTCTTTACCTTTTGGGGGTACTCTTTTTATTTATGATTGATATTCGCAAAGATAGTATTTATATACGCATCCTATATGAAAATGATTCAAAAAGTTGATTCTATGACTTCTCATATCGGTTTCTGGCTTAAAAAAAATCCTTTTGGGAAAATCTAATTGTTTTGCCTTTTAGAATTTTCCAGACTAGAGAGAAGTGGATAGAAGAAGCAGAATCAAATAAAAGCAGCTATTTTTCCGCAGCTAAAAAGCATTGCTTTAGCCTACTTAAAGCACCGCTTTCCTTCTCTTAAAACACTGCTTTTCTCTTTCTGTTTAAGCAGCATTCTCTATATATAAGAAACGTTTTTTTTCTACTCCTTCATCTTTCTTCTGAATTATCTGTGAGTAAGAATTTTTGTGGGTGAAGGAGTGCTTCTTCACCTTTGGAATTTGCAGAAAAAAAGAATGCATAAAATAGATAGTATTGTTAATTATTTCTTGGTTTGAAAAACACAATTAAAGGAATAGCTATACCTTTGCATTATCTTTTATAAAACACATATTGTTATGGAACAACATCCGATTAAAAATTAATAAAGTGCAGATACGTAATCTTCAAATAGAAGATTACGCACAATTATCCCAATCGTTTACTCGTGTTTATTCTGACGGTAGCGATGTGTTCTGGACCCATAAACAGATTCAGAAATTAATCAATATTTTTCCGGAAGGACAGATTGTTACAGTGGTTGACGACAAAATTGTAGGTTGCGCTCTTTCTATTATTGTTGATTATGATAAAGGTGAAGAATGACCATACGTATGCACAAGTCACAGGTAAGGAAACCTTTAATACGCATAATCCTAGTTAAAAAGGCAATATCCTGTAAGGAATAGAGGTATTTATTCACCCCGGATATCGCGGATTGCGTCTGGCGCGACGTATGTATGAATATCGCAAAGAACTATGCGAAACATTGAACCTGAAAGCCATTATGTTCGGCGGCCGTATTCCGAATTATCATAAATATGCTGACAAAATGCGTCCGAAAGAATATATCGAACGGGTACGTCAACGCGAGATTTATGATCCGGTACTTACTTTCCAATTATCGAATGACTTTCACGTTCGCAAGGTAATGACTAATTATCTGCCAAATGATGAGGAGTCAAAACATTATGCTTGTTTGCTACAGTGGGATAACATCTATTATCAGCCACCTACACAAGAATATATCAGTCCCAAAAACTACTGTTCGCGTAGGTTTGGTACAATGGCAGATGCGTAGTTATAAAACACTGGATGATCTGTTCGAACAGGTAGAATTTTTTGTGGATGCAGTATCAGACTATAAAAGTGATTTTGTTCTTTTTCCCGGAATACTTTAATGCGCCTTTAATGTCGAAGTATAATGATAAAGGAGAATCGCAGGCTATTCGCGGATTGGCAAAATATACCGATGAGATTCGTGATCGGTTTATAAATCTGGCTATTAGCTATAATATTAACATTATTACCGGGAGTATGCCGTATGTCAAGGAAGACGGACTTCTTTATAATGTAGGATTTCCTTTGCCGTCGGGACGGAACATACGAAATGTATGAAAAAATGCACGTCACTCCGGATGAAATCAAGAGTTGGGGGTTGAGTGGGGGAAAATTACTACAAACCTTTGATACAGATTGTGCTAAGATTGGTGTTTTGATTTGCTATGATGTAGAGTTTCCGGAACTCTCCCGGCTAATGGCAGATCAAGGAATGCAGATATTGTTTGTACCTTTCCTGACGGATACACAAAATGCCTATTCCCGCGTTCGTGTCTGTGCTCAGGCGCGTGCGATCGAAAATGAATGTTTTGTGGTCATTGCAGGCAGCGTGGGAAATCTCCCCCGCGTACACAATATGGATATTCAGTATGCACAATCGGGTGTGTTTACTCCGTGCGATTTTGCTTTTCCGACAGATGGAAAACGAGCGGAAGCGACTCCGAATACTGAAATGATTCTAGTGTCGGATGTGGATCTTGGACTTATTGAAGTGAGCTTCATACCTACGGTAGTGTACGCAATTTGAAAGATCGTAGAAATGATGTCTATGAAGTGAAATTAAAAAAATAAAATAGTGACGTTATCCCGTTAAAATAGCGTCACCATATATCTGAATAGCGTCACTATGTGTTTAGGATAGTGACGCTATATTTTTATTTGGAAGATGTGCCGCTTTCTAATATGCTAACGATAGAAAATAGCGTGAAGCAAATAGCTCCAAGTCCTACCAAAACACGTGCCGGAATGAAATAATCAGCATGTATAGTAGCAAGCTCGAATACGAAAGCTGCCAGGAACAGGCAAGCCAATGCTGTTAATACCGGAATCATAGGGATGCGGTTGGCTAGTTTAAATTCCCGTCTCCATATCTTTGCCAACAGAATTACTTTACTGGAAATACTATAACATACAAGACCCAGTCCAAGCATAATATATCCGGTGGTACCGTTTGCACTTCCGGAATCTGCCAAAATCACGAATAATCCCCATACAAAAGAGATAGATCCCATTAATAAAACTAGTTTCGGCCATTTATTCCGTTCTTTTTCTGAATAATCATTTCGCACCTGACGAGCAATAGTAGCCACCAATGCTATGAGGCTGGTACAAATACATGCCAGACCGACCATTACATGCCCCGCGACAAAATAAGCAGGATGAGAATGACTGTTGCCTAATAATACAAATGCCCATATCCATGCAATAATAGATATGACGATTGCAAGAATGATCATTGCTCGTCTCTGACCCACAGAAAACGCTCCTTGTGGGACCTCATTTCCTGTTGCTTTAGAGTTTTCCGGAATCAAAAGGGAGAATCGGGTAGAAGAGGTAGCGGCAGTAGCTACGCAAGCCGTGATAAATCCTACACCGGTTATTACATGACCTGCGACAAAGGCGGAAGGAGAGGTCGCATTACTGAAAATACAGATACCGCTGATAACAGTGATTAGAGCTGCCAAATATCCTACAATAGGTAAAAATGTATTTTTTGTTGTTTCATTATAGGTATGTATGATTTGCCGGATAATAGTGGCAGCTGTACAAAACAGTGCAATACATATCATACCGAGTGAAAACACGACAGGACCTGCTACGACCCGGTTTCCTGCATCTCCATAACCATAAATAAACGCTCCGTATCCGAAGCAAAAAGTGCCATCGCCAAAGGGATTGCTCTGAATAAAATACTGATACCGTAATTCATAATTGAGTGCTTTTTTATTTCCCACTAAAACAAGGAGATTTCCGTTTTGTTTAGGCCGACAGCTATTTATAATCGTTAACTTCACATGATTCCGATTAAAAGTCTCTAGCTTTTTGCTCAACTAAACAAATGTTTTTGTAACTTTGCACCCTTAAAAATGGGGATACCCCTCAAATTGTAAATTGTAAATAGTAAAATCGTAGATACAGCTATGGGTAAGAGATTTACTGAATATTCGCAGTTTGACCTTTCGCAGGTGAACAAAGATGTGCTGAAGAAATGGGACGAGAACCAGGTTTTCGCCAAGAGTATGACAGAACGTGATGGCTGTCCTTCGTTCGTGTTTTTCGAAGGACCTCCCTCGGCTAATGGAATGCCGGGTATTCACCATGTAATGGCTCGTACCATTAAAGACATTTTCTGCCGTTACAAAACAATGAAAGGTTATCAGGTGAAGCGTAAAGCCGGTTGGGATACGCACGGACTGCCTGTGGAACTTAGTGTGGAAAAAGCATTAGGCATCACAAAAAGAGGATATTGGTAAGAAAATCTCTGTGGCCGACTACAATGCAGCTTGTCGTAAAGACGTAATGAAATACACCAAAGAATGGGAAGATTTGACGCATCAAATGGGGTATTGGGTGGATATGAAACATCCATATATCACGTATGATAATCGTTATATCGAAACATTGTGGTGGTTGCTGAAGCAGTTGTACAAAAAAAGGACTGTTATATAAAGGATATACTATCCAGCCATATTCTCCGGCTGCCGGAACAGGATTAAGTTCGCACGAATTGAATCAGCCGGGTTGTTATCGTGACGTAAAAAGATACGACAGTGGTTGCTCAGTTTAAGATGAAGAATCCTAAACCGGAAATGACAGAGTGGGGAACTCCCTATTTTATAGCATGGACAACTACTCCTTGGACATTGCCTTCAAATACAGCACTTTGTGTAGGACCCAAAATTGACTATGTGGCTGTACAGTCTTACAACGCTTATACCGGAGAACCTATCACGGTTGTTCTGGCAAAAGCTTTATTGAATGCTCTTTTTCAACCCCAAAGCTGCTGACTTGAAATTGGAAGATTATAAGGCAGGAGATAAACTGGTTCCATTTAAAGTAATCGCCGAATACAAAGGTACTGACCTTATTGGCATGGAATATGAGCAGCTGATTCCTTGGGTGAAACCGGTTGAAGTGTCAGAAGACGGTGATTGGAAGGCTAGTAATAAGGCATTCCGTGTAATTCCGGGCGACTATGTAACTACAGAAGATGGTACGGGAATTGTCCATATCGCACCGACATTTGGTGCAGACGACGCAAACGTGGCACGTGCTGCGGGAATCCCGTCACTTTTTTATGATTAATAAGAGAGGCGAAACTCGTCCAATGGTAGACCTGACTGGTAAATTCTACCTGTTGGATGAACTGGACGAGAATTTTGTAAAAGAATGTGTGGATGTATAAAAATACAAGGAATATCAAGGTGCATGGGTGAAAAACGCCTACAATCCTGTGTTTATGATAGACGGAAAATATGATGAGAAAGCTGCCCAAGCCGCCGAATCTCTGGATATTGTTCTGGCTATGATGATGAAAGCAAACAATCAGGCATTCAAGATAGAAAAGCAGGTCCACAATTATCCACATTGCTGGCGTACAGACAAACCAGTCCTTTATTATCCGCTGGATAGCTGGTTCATCCGTTCTACTGCTGCCAAGGAACGTATGATAGAACTCAATAAGACTATTAACTGGAAACCGGAATCTACCGGAACCGGACGTTTCGGCAAATGGCTGGAAAACCTGAACGACTGGAACCTGAGCCGTTCACGTTATTGGGGTACTCCGCTGCCTATCTGGCGCACGGAAGACGGTACAGGTGAATTGTGTATCGAGTCAGTAGAAGAATTATACAATGAAATCGAGAAATCAGTCGCTGCAGGATACATGACAGTCGAATCCATATAAGGATAAAGGCTTCGTGCCGGGTCAGTACTATGAAGAAAATTATGATAAGATAGACTTGCACCGTCCGTATGTGGATGATATTATATTAGTATCGAAAGACGGTCAAAGCCAATGAAACGTGCGTGAATCAGACTTGATTGATGTATGGTTCGATTCGGGTGCTATGCCATACGCGCAGATCCATTATCCGTTCGAAAATAAAGAACTGTTGGATAACCGTCAGGTATATCCGGCTGACTTTATCGCTGAAGGAGTAGACCAGACACGTGGTTGGTTCTTTACATTGCACGCTATTGCTACTATGGTATTTGACAGTGTGTCATAAAGGCTGTTATTTCTAACGGACTGGTACTCGATAAGAATGGTAATAAAATGTCCAAACGCCTTAATAATGCTGTCGATCCGTTCACGACTATTGAAAAGTACGGTTCCGATCCGTTACGCTGGTACATGATTACCAATTCTTCTCCGTGGGATAATTTGAAATTCGATGTAGAAGGAGTGGAAGAAGTTCGTCGTAAGTTCTTTGGTACCTTATATAATACCTACTCGTTCTTTGCACTTTATGCCAATGTAGACGGATTTGAGTATAAAGAAGCTGATGTGCCTATGGCAGAACGTTCCGGAAATCGACCGTTGGATCTTGTCTGTATTGAATACATTAATAAAAGAGGTAGATACATGCTATAATGAATACGAACCGACTAAAGGCAGGGCGTTTGATCTCCGACTTTGTCAACGATAACTTATCCAATTGGTATGTTCGCCTGAACCGTAAACGTTTCTGGGGAGGTGAATTTACACAGGATAAGCTGTCTGCATACCAGACTCTATACACGTGTTTGGAAACCGTTGCTAAATTAATGTCCCCATCGCTCCATTCTATGCAGATCGTCTGTATACGGATTTGATTACAGCAACAGGACGCGACAATGTAGTTTCTGTCCATCTTGCCTGAATTCCCGAAATATCAGGAAGAAATGATAAACAAGGAACTGGAAGTCCGCATGCAAATGGCACAGGATGTTACTTCTATGGTGTTGGCATTACGTCGCAAGGTGAATATCAAGGTACGCCAACCGCTGCAAGTGTATCATGGTTCCGGTGGTAGATGAAGAGCAGAAAGCTCATATCGAAGCTGTGAAAAGCCTGATAATGAACGAGGTGAATGTAGAAAGAAATCAAGATTCGTAGACGGTGCTGCCGGTGTCTTGGTGAAGAAAGTGAAATGTGACTTTAAAAACTCGGTCCGAAGTTTGGAAAGCAGATGAAGGCCGTAGCCGCTGCTGTTGCAGAAATGTCACAGGAAGCCATCGGTGAACTGGAAAAAAATGGAAAATATACATTAAATCTGGATGGTGCGGAGGCTGTTATTGAAGCATCAGATGTCGAGATCTTTAGTGAAGATATTCCGGGATGGCTGGTTGCCAATGAAGGCAAACTGACAGTAGCGCTTGAAGTGACCATTACCGAAGAACTGCGTCGCGAGGGTATTGCCCGTGAACTGGTGAACCGTATTCAGAATATACGTAAGTCAAGCGGTTTCGAGATTACAGACAAAATAAAAATAACTATCTCGAAAAATACGCAAACAGATGATGCGGTAAATGAAATATAATACTTATATTTGTAACCAGGTTTTAGGCACATCTCTTGAACTTGTTGATGAGGTGAAAGACGGTACAGAGCTTAGCTTTTTGACGACTTTTCACTGTTCGTGAACGTGATAAAAGACTAATACTATATTGATTAACCTTTTAAAATTGTAAAGATTATGGCAGAAAAGACTAGATACTCAGATGCGGAACTCGAAGAATTCCGTGCCATTATTATGGAGAAACTGGAACTGGCCCAACGTGACTATGAACAGTTGAAGAAGAGTTTGATGGGATTGGACGGTAATGATACCGATGATACGTCTCCTACCTATAAAGTATTGGAAGAAGGTGCGAATACGCTCTCCAAAGGAAGAAACGACCCGACTGGCACAACGCCAGCTGAAGTTTATCCAAGGATTACAAGCTGCTTTGGTACGTATTGAGAATAAAACGTACGGCATTTGCCGTGAAACCGGAAAGTTGATTCCGGCAGAACGTCTGCGTGCTGTTCCTCATGCTACATTGAGCATTGAAGCTAAGAACAGTGGTAAAAAATAATAGATAGCTACACAAGCTACGGGTGACGAGCTACAAGTAGCTGCGCAATGTTGACGCACGGCACTTGTAGCTCGTTATGTTTAATTTATAATGAACGCATGAAGAAACTATTCACGAAGGGAACAATCGCTCTGATCGTTATCTTTTCCGTATTGATTATTGACCAGATCATCAAGGTCTGGATTAAAACTCATATGTACTGGCACGAAAGCATACGTGTGACGGACTGGTTTTATATTTATTTCACCGAGAACAACGGGATGGCTTTCGGTATGGAAATCTTCGGCAAGTTATTCCTGACTACATTCCGCATTGTTGCGGTAGCATTGATAGGGTGGTATCTCTATAAAATCATAAAGAAAGGCTTCAAAACCGGATATATCGTTTGTGTGGCTCTGATTCTGACCGGTGCTTTAGGTAATATTATAGATAGTGTATTCTATGGAGTTATTTTCAAATGAAAGCACTCATTCACAGATTGCGAGTTTCATGCCGGAGGGCGGAGGATATTCCACCTGGTTCTATGGTAAAGTAGTGGATATGTTTTATTTCCCGATTATAGATACAAACTGGCCTGCATGGCTGCCATTCGTAGGTGGAGAGCATTTTATATTTTTAGCCCGATCTTTAATTTTGCAGATGCCGCTATCAGTTGCGGTATCATTGCCTTGTTACTCTTTTATAGTAAATATTTGAATGAGTCTTATCATTCATTGGATAAAGGCGATAAAAAAGGAAGTTGAGAATCATGAAAAATAACTTCGGTTTCATCTGTGTCTCATCTGCATGTTCGTTTTTGCGGTAGCCGGGTGTAAAGTGAAAAGACCCAGTGATGTAATCTCGGAATCGAAGATGGAGAAGTTTGCTGTATGATTATCATGTGGCAAAGTCTATGGGAGATAATTTGCCTTACAGTGAGAACTATAAAAAGCGTTGTATATTGATGCTGTTTTTAAGAAGTATGGAACTACGCAGGCTGTATTCGACTCATCTATGGTTTGGTATACACGCAACACAGAATTTTATCGAAAATCTATGAGAAAGTGAAGAAACGCTTGAAAGACGAACAGGAACTTGTTGGCGACCTAATAGCCAAGCGTGATAAGAAACCGAAAATGACAGAACCAGGTGATAGTCTTGATGTATGGCCTTGGTTGCGTATGATACGTTTGACCGGCGAGATGATGAATAACCGTTATTCGTTCGTATTGCCTACCGATACTAACTATAAAGACCGTGATACCTTGGTTTGGGAAGTGAATTATCGTTTTCTGGAGCCAATGCTTGCTGATTCTTTGAGAGCGGTAGCTATGGGTATGCAGGTTATCTACGAAAAAGATACGATAAATCATCTGAAGACTATAACCCGCCCGGGAGTTCAGCAAATACGTTTATATGCTGATACGCTGGGAGCTATGAAGGAAATTAGAGGTTTCATTTACTATCCGATGTTAGGGGCGAGCAGAAAAGGGGGAACGCTATTAGCAGACCATTTCACTATGACTCGTTATCATTGCAAAGATACTCTCGCTTTTTTTGCTGTTCGTGACTCCCTGAATAAGATAGAAGCTCTGAAAGCGGATTCTCTGAAAAAGATTTCGGAGGAAGAAGTGGTGGATTCCTTGCATAAAGTTGCCGAAGAACATAAAGAGGATGTCCAACGTTTGACGCCGGAAGAAATGAACCGTCGTCGTACAGGAACTCAACGTGAAAAGAAGAAACCGGAACAGATCGAGGTAGAGCAACATATCCAGCAAGAGAGAATAGAACAAAGAAAGGAACGGCAAATGAATCAGCGCAGGCAGCAACAGCAAAGACGTCAAACTCGTTAGTGATATGAAACGATTTGCATCTCATTATTTATTCATGCCTGATGTTGGTTTTATAAAACAGCAGGTAGTGGAAATAACCGATGAAGGAGTTGTTCGAGATACATTTCCACTAACGGAAGAAATAGAGTCGGTTGAATGGATGCCGGGAGTAATTGTTTTACTTCCTGCTGACCAGCTTGAAGAAATAAAAAAACACTGGGATGATTTTAAAAAATATCCCAGTGTTTCAAATTAATCCTTCCAATATTCTAAATCAATCTTCCCGGTGTTTTTGAAGAGTCATTAAAAGAATTAAAAGAGAAGGGGAAGTATTATTCCCTGTTTTATTTTATCCGTTTGATTTTATTTCCATGCAGCCTGTCGACGGAACTCGGCACAGATTACTGCGGTAGCAATGGCTACATTCAGAGACTCGGAGGTTTCTTTTCCTTGTGGATAATTGGGGATATAAAGTTTTCTATTTATTAAAGTTTCTACTTCTTTTCCTATTCCATTTCCTTCATTTCCCATTACGATCAAACCATTGGCAGTTAATGGCTGTTCATACATATTTTTCCCATTAAGGAAAGTTCCGAATACAGGTATATCTTCACCGAGTGAACGAATAAAATCGGGGAGGGAAGTATAATGTACTTTCACCCGTGCAATCCCACCCATAGTGGCTTGTATGGTCTTGGGATTATAAACATCCACTGTGTTTTGCGAACAAATAATATGTTCAATGCCGAACCAATCAGCTAAACGAACAATAGTCCCCAAATTTCCGGGGTCCTGAACGTCGTCCAATGCCAGGCAAAGGGAATGGCGGGCAACCCCCGGGGTCAGAGTATATTGGGGCTGTTCAAAGACAGCAAGCACCTGCTGCGGAGTTTTCAGTAAACTGGCTCGTGAAAGATCTTCTTGAGAAACTTCTGCTATTTCATTTACACGAAGATCAGGATGTTCCTGAATCCAGGATGCGGTAGCTGCCAGGAAACAACAGGGAAAATGTCCGAGTAAATCGCCTACTAGTTTAGGACCTTCGGCTAGAAAAAAACTCGTTCTTCTTTACGTATTTTCTTTTGTTCCAGCGAGTGTATATACTTTATTTTGTTTTTACTTAACAATACCATAAACTTTATTTTGTGACAAAGCTATAAAGATATTTCCAATCTGCCTTTACTTTCCTCTCTTTTTTCTTAAATTATTTTCCCCGTCGGAAAATATAATTTATCTTTGTAAGCGCATTTTTCATACTATCGATGTAAAACCGTATGAGGAAAAAATTTCTTTATTTGCTTGCTTCTGTCGCTGTCTTGTCACTTTGCTTCGTGCACTGCCACCAAGTTTGTGCCGGATGGATCATATTTGCTGGATGAAGTCAAAATTCGTACGGACCAAAAAAATATACGGCCTTCTTCCTTGCGCATGTATGTTCGTCAGAATCCTAATGCCAAATGGCTCAGCCTGATTAAAAACACAGTTATATGTTTATAATCTTTCGGGACGTGATTCTACCAAATGGGGAATAAATTTCTACGAAGGATAGGTGATGCTCCTGTGATATATAATGAAGAAGAAGCGCAGCGTTCTGAAGAAGAAATCACAAAGGCTGTTCATAATATGGGATATATGGCAGCCAAACGGTAAAAGCGTTCCACTAAAATAAAGAAGAAGAAAATAAAACTCTATTACGATGTAACAGCCGGAAAACCATACGTCGTTCAATCTATAAAATATGATATCAACGATCCTCAAATAGCTGCTCTTTTGAAACAAGATTCAGCAAAAAAAAGTTTATTGAAGGAGAAGATGTATTTTGATGTAAACGTGTTGGATGCGGATAGGCAACGAATCACGGATAAATTACTCCGGAATGGTTACTATAAATTCAATAAGGATTATATAGGCTATACCGCAGATACGGTACGAAATACTTATAATGTAGATTTGACACAACACTTGCACCCATTTAAAACTCATGTCAGTGATTCGGCAAAGACACATCAACAATATTGGATTAACAAGATTAACTTTTATTACGGATTATGATGTATTGCAGTCGTCGGCATTGAGCAGTGTGGAGATTAATGACTCTATTAATTATAAAGGGTATCCGATTTATTATAAAGATAAACTGTATTTTGCGTCCTAAGGTGCTTACGGATAATCTTCGTTTTGCTCCCGGAGATTTGTATAATGAGCGCGATGTACAGCAGACATATTCCAGTTTTGGACGCTTGCCGGCATTGAAATATACCAATATCCGTTTTGTAGAAACGCAGATTGGAGATTCGACAAAGCTTGACTGCTATGTGATGCTGACTAAAAAAGTAAGCATAAATCTATAGCTTTTGAGGTAGAAGGGACCAACTCTGCCGGTGACTTGGGAGCGGCAGCTTCCGTTTCTTTCCAGAATAGGAATCTCTTTCGCGGGTCGGAAACGTTTATGATAAAGTTTCGTGGCGCTTATGAAGTGATCTCCGGACTTCAAGCGGGGTATGCAAATAATAACTATACAGAATTCGGAGTAGAGTCAAGTATTAATTTCCCTAATTTTTTTATTCCCTTTTGTGTCTTCTGATTTTAAACGAAAAATTAGGGCAACTACTGAATTCGGCTTGCAATATAACTATCAGATGCGTCCTGAATTTCTGCGTACAATGGCTTCTGCTTCATGGAGTTATAAGTGGACGCAACGTCAAAAAATACAACATCGTATTGATTTGATTAATATTGCTTTCCTTTTATTTGCCGCGAATTTCAGAAAGATTTAAAGAGGACTATATAAATAAAGGTCAAAATGATATTTTTCAATATAATTATCAAGACCGCTTGATTGTAAATATGGGATATAGTTACAATTATAATAGTGTAGGTGGGTCTATCGTCAATAATACAATCGCTTCCAACTCGTATTCCATTCGTTTTAATTTCGAGTCTGCGGGAAATATAATGTATGCTTTGTCGAAGATGACTGGAATTAGGAAAAACGCTAATAATGAGTATGCTATTCTTGGAATACCTTATGCACAATATATCAAGGGAGAGTTTGACTTCTCTAAAAATATCAGGATTGACTATCGTAATTCATTTGCATTTCATGCCGGTATAGGTATAGCTGTTCCATACATGGGAACGCAAAAAACTATTCCGTTTGAGAAACAATATTTTTCGGGTGGAGCTAACAGTGTTCGCGGATGGAGTGTACGAGATCTAGGTCCGGGGTCTTTTGCCGGTAAGGGAAATTTGCTCGATCAATCCGGAGATATTAAACTGGATGCTAGTATCGAATACCGAAGCAAGTTATTCTGGAAGTTTCAGGGAGCGGTATTTATTGATGCTGGTAATATCTGGACCATCCGGAGTTATGCCAATCAACCGGGAGGGGTTTTCAAGTTTGATAGGTTTTATAAGCAGATAGCAGTAGCTTACGGGTTAGGGCTTCGTCTTGACTTAGACTTCTTTATTCTTCGTTTTGACGGAGGTATGAAAGCGGTTAATCCTGCTTTGAAACAAAGAAAGAGCGTTTCCCTATTATTCATCCTAAGTTTAGTCGTGATTTCGCTTTCCATTTTGCAGTGGGATATCCTTTCTAACCAACCATTTATTGCCTTCTTTTATTAGTTGGAGTGTATCTTGCAGAGAGAAGAAAACCGTTCCGCTTTTCCATTGATAGGATTGATAATAAATGCATTTTTTATTTGGCAGATTACTGTTGCCATTTCAGAGTCAGGAGTTATCTCACTCGAAGTAATGATAGAAGCTTTTTGCCGCTCCTTGTGTTTTGAGCTGATCCAAATGATTTTGCTGAATATTAGATGCTAAGAAACTAAGATAGGATAGTGAAGAAGGAGTACTCCATTCTTCGGCAACCGGATAATTGAAATTATAAAAAGATTCACAGAAATTGATAGCTATCTCCTCCAATTGAGTCTTGGGGTTCTGTTTTTGGCATGAAAAACAGGTGAATGTTATTACTGAAAGGATTAATATATGTATCTTCTTCATAGCATAGAATAGTAATATAGTGGATAATAAAAAAGAGATGAAACTCGTTTGAGAAAGTTTCATCTCTTACATATTTATTCTTTAATTATTAGCGAGCTGCAAACATAAGGTTGCTCATTGTAGCTTGGCGAGCTGCCCATCATGCCTTGAGCATCCAAAGTTACATTCATTTTTTCGCCGTTCGGTAAGAACAAATCGGCAGTACCGTCGTTGTTCATCTTTATGAGTTCAGCACTTTCACCGTTTGCAACTACATTCCATGTATTAGCTTCTTTGTTATAAATCAAATCCATAGAAGCAGTTTCACCTTCTTTAGTAATGGAATATCCATTTTCAAGTGTCTTTACCATGTAATTGCCGTTCTCTCCTTTTACTTTCTTTACGTCACCTACGTTAGCCATCGGATTGGAACCACTCCAGAACTCGATAGAATTAATAACTAAAAGCATCAGCCAGGTAGGACACTCCGTAAACCGGAACAATGTTGAAAGCAAGGAATACGAGTTCGTTTACAAACTTGTTTCCAACTGATTGATTCCAGGAAGACAGGCGGTTGAATAAACCAAATGATCCTACACAAGAACTGAATAATAAGCTACCACTAAGTACTACTGCAACTAAAGTAAGTTTTCTCCTTTTCATGTCGAAATGTTTTTTAATTAATAAAAAATATTGATAATTTCTCTCTTATGTGTATGCAAATATAATATTTTTAATTAATCAAGGTTATTATTTTCAATATTTGTGTTACTTCGATTTTCGCCGTTGCAGTTCGTTTCCTATTATGTGGTCTATTGAATATTTACCAGGACCGGCAATATACATAAGAATGAATACAACTAAATAAATGAAAGCTAGCTCCTTGACTGTAAATATATCATTCGCATGAATCACAAAGAAAGCTATCGCCATTGTGAAAATCATCGGAATCATTGCCAGCCGATATAAGAAGCCAATGATAAAAGCCATTGAACAGAACAAGTTCGCCAAAAATAGCTAATCCGAGGGATAGGGGACTACCTATACCTAACGGATCAGGAAATGCAGTTGACAGTTCCTGAAAGTTACTCCATTTTTGTATTCCGTGATTCATCAATAATACTCCGAAGATTATCCGGACCGCCAATAGGAACAAAAAAGGAAACTTTTTTGCTGTATTTGGCTTTGTAGGGGAATAAAAATTATAAATCATAAGTTGTTCTTTTTTTAAGTTCATCTCTATTTATATAAACATAAGAAATCTTGATTTTGTTCTTTGCTCAATTAGAATCAGAAAAAGACAAATCGGTAATAAAAGGATATGTCTATCGCTCTTATTACCGATTTACCGAATTTAATATAATAGAAAGTTTTTATTTATTCTTTATTCAATATATAGTGATCGGCAAGTGCTCCTGTTATTTCCTGTTTGTCATCAGTTAATAAACGCACCCTGTTTTCTTCTACTTTATAATAAGATATTTCTCCGTTTTCTTCTTTTAGAGTTAACAAGTTACCTTTTAAAGTATATGTACCTTTATCGTCGAACGAACTATCTCTATCAATATATACGGAGTGAAGCGTATATGTCTTATCTGGATTTAATATTAAGGTTGTTTCAATGCCCGGACAGTCGGCCGGGGAAAACACCTTTGTATGTTCCCTTCGTAATCAAGCGAAGTTTCCGCATTATGCATATCAACAACTTCGATTGTGGTACTGTCTGTATCTGTACCTTTGTTTGTTTTTGAACTATTTCCGCACGCCGCCAATAGGGTACACAATGAACATACCAGAATAAAAATTTTCTTCATGATTATTTTTTTTAATGATTAATCTAATTTAGTTTAATATTGTAAAGGTATGAATAATAATTCGAATATTGGCAATGAAAAGAAACGAACAACTTTATTTATGAATTAATAAACTTTGTATCTTTGCGAAAAAAAAATATAAAGATATGGCACAACATACTTATGACAATGAAGCTGTTCAGGAATTATTGAACTGGGCAAAAAAATGCTTGAAACTAAAAATTATCCGACCGAGAAATATGAATTAAATAAGTGTACTACTATAATCAATGGTAAGACTTATTTGGAATCATAGTTGCAATGATCGGCAGAAATTGGGGAGAATCCTACTTTTCATCCTACTATCGACCAATTATGGGAATTTAGAGAAAAGTGGGAAGGAAAAGAAGAGAATAAAAAAACCGTAGCATCATAGCTACGGTGATTTAAAAAAAAGGAGAACTTTTACAAGTTCTCCTTTTTTCTGTTTTTTACACCCTCAGGGACTCGAACCCTGGACCCATTGATTAAGAGTCAATTGCTCTACCAGCTGAGCTAAGAGTGCAACATTTTTTTTTATTGCAACGTCGAATTTGTACACCCTCAGGGATTCGAACCCTGGACCCACTGATTAAGAGTCAGTTGCTCTACCAACTGAGCTAAGAGTGCTTAATTCCTCGTTTGCGGTTGCAAAAGTAGGTCTTTTATTTCATTTGACCAAACAATCATGCAGCTTTTTTACTATCTTTTTTTCGTTATTATTCGAACACATAAAGCTCAGAAGGCGTATTTCGCTTTAAAGCAAGTAGTTGCACATCTTTGCCTACAATAACACCTTTGTTCTTTAATTTCCATTCCACCGTTTATATAAGCCAGCTCCGGGTGATTATTGTCTTTACTCAGATGACACAACCATATATAACGCAAGTGCTCAGTAATATTTTCCGCCAGAAACTCTGCAGTATCAGAGTTACTCATGTGTCCGGTTTTACTTGCAATTCGTTCTTTCAGATATTGAGGTAAGGCCCCATTTTAAGCATTTCCTCATCATAGTTGGCTTCAAGTATCAGATAATGGGCTTTACTTATATAATGAGCAGCTGGAGGAGTAATCTCTCCAAGTCGGTTAGAAAAGAGAAATACCTTGCCGTCTATTTCTATACAATATCCTACATTATCCGTCCCGTCATGAGGAACTTCAAAAGATTCGATACGGAAATCTTCGAAAGTCATAGGCTCTTTTTTCTCCAAATAACGAACTGATGAACTAAGTTTTCCGTCATACAATAACTACGGTT
>VOFJ01002701.1_pt1 | contig 37407 bp, 66 predicted proteins | sample 5384081 | NCBI WGS metagenome assembly VOFJ01 (sample SAMN12384729, study PRJNA508395) | human gut metagenome | isolation source: healthy gut I | host: Homo sapiens
AGAACAGAGAGAGGGAACATTCAAGCCTTAAAGAACAACTTGAGGAAAAACAAAAGAATTGTTGCAGAGAGAAAAGAGAAAACGCACGCTGCCGAAATCATGATAGAGGAATGTCGAGATAAGCAGAGACAGGCAGAACAGGAACGGGATTATGCACTCTCCCATCAGAAAAAAGTAGAGATACCGGTTGAAAAGCCGGTACTCTATCAAAAGTGCGGGAACTGTAAACTGACAGCTTATCTGAAAGCTAAGGAAAAGTATGATACGCAGAGAGAAAAACTGGCAGGCAGATATAAAGCAAAAACAGCTATATATGAAGCATTGATGTTTCTGTTGATATGGTATTCCGTATCAACTACTCTTTTTCAGATGATACGGTCAAAAATATTTATTTCTGATTGCGTGGTATTCTTTGATACAATCGCCACTTTCACACAGAACATTGCAGGATTGGCTATACTGGCAGGGAAGAACGTGGCACAGGTTAGCGATGGAATATCCAATCCTGTCGTTGTTGGAATTATAAACTGGATGATAAGAATACTGATTTCCGGTGGATGTCTGGTGGGTGTGGGAATACTTTGGGCATTCATCGAAATGAAGATTGCAGGGTTATATAAGAAATACTGTTGGGATATGATTACTGTAATGGTGATACTTGTAAGTATGGCAATAGCTATCTACTTTGGGATTGGATAAAGGAAGTATTGCCAATCAATCTGCTATTTCTCTTATTATTCGTGCAACTGGTATATGTTGGAATCAGGTGGTATGTAAAAGGGATGGCGAGAAACAAGGGGATATCATTAAAACAAAAATACCGATATTTTATTGGTACTATATGTCTTTACTTTCGTGCTAATATATATTATCATATTAGCACGAAAGGAGAAAGTATATGACTCAGTTTGAAAAATTAGATTTGCTGTTGCGTGAATGTGGAGGGACAATTCAGACATTTCAAGTTCTAAATAATGGAATTAGTAAGTCTGTGTTTTATTCTTATGTAAAAGAACGAGGATTGGAACAAGCTGCTCATGGTGTGTATGTATCGCCGGATACGTGGACAGATGCAATGTACCTTTTGCATTTACGTTGTGGTCAAGCTGTATTTTCTCATGAAACTGCATTGTTTTTTCATGATTTAACGGACAGAGAGCCTTTGAAATACACCATAACAGTAAGAACTGGATATAATCCAAGTCGTTTGCAGGAAGACGGTTTTCAAGTGTACACAGTAAAAAAGGATTTACATGAAATAGGAATCATAGCTATGCAGACATCATTCGGACATTCCGTTCCCGTTTATGACATGGAGAGAACAATTTGTGATCTGCTTCGTAGCAGAAAAAATGTTGAAATGCAGGTCTTTCAAGACGCATTGAAACAATATGCAAAACGTAAGGATAAAAACTTACGGATGCTTATGAAATACGCAGCTATGTTTCATGTTGAAAACATACTTAGACCCTATTTGGAGGTGTTACTTTAGATGATGATAACAACGGCAAGACAATTAAAGGATTTGATTCGTAATCTGTCAAAGAAAAAAATCTGCAGATGCACAGATTTTGATGCGGAATTATATGATGGAACGTTTTTTAGAACGAATTTCTTTATCAGAGTATAAAAATCAGTTTATATTAAAAGGTGGAATGCTTGTGGCGGCAATGGTTGGTCTGGATGCCAGAGCTACTATGGATCTGGATGCTACCATAAAAGGCACTAATGTTAGTGTGGAGGATGTAGAAATGATTATATCCCAAATTATATCAATTCCACTGGACGATGGGGTTGTATTTCGGGTCAAACGGATATCGGAAATCATGGAAGAAGCAGATTATCCGGGTGTTCGTGTAAGCATGGAAACGAAATTTGATGGTGTAATCACACCATTAAAGATTGATATTTCTACAGGGGATGTAATTACACCAAGAGAAATCAAGTACAAATTTAATCTTATGCTTGAAGACCGCACTATTGAGGTATGGGCGCATATAATCTGGAAACGGTATTGGCTGAAAAATTGGAAACTGTTGTTAGTCGAAACGTTACAAATACACGAATGAGAGATTTTTATGATATTTATATTTTACAAAAGTTGTATGGAGAACAACTCCAAAAACAAGTTTTATGGACTGCACTTGTGGCTACAGCCAAAAAAAGGGGAACATTAGACCTGATAGAAGCTGAGGATATAAGAGAAATATTTGATGAAATTGAATCAAGTCCGGTTATGGAGACCTTATGGAAAACATATCAAAAAAATTATTCTTATGCTGCTGATATTTCATGGCATGCAATTGTGAAGTCAATCTGTGCATTATATGGAAGTATATTGGAGAATATGTATGACACATAAAAAACTGATATGTAAATTACGTTAGCATTTTGAGTTGCCTAAATTCGAAAGTTAGGAAAATCTTAATAATTTCTCAGGCAATCCATTGTGAATTTAGATGTTGTATTTGCTATACTTAATTGGAAATATGAGCAAAGGAGTTGAAAATATGTCTGAAAAGATATTGATTATAGATGACGAGCAAGATATAGCGGATCTGTTGGAGGTCTACTTGAAAAACGAAAATTACATCGTTTATAAATTTTACTGCGCAACGGATGCCATGTCGTGTATTGAAAGCGGCGACATTGATCTTGCCATTCTGGATATTATGCTCCCGGATATGAACGGCTTTTCACTTTGCCAGCTTATCCGAAAGAAATACACTTATCCAATCATAATGCTAACGGCTAAAATTGAGGAAACGGATAAAATAACGGGGCTGACATTGGGAGCGGACGATTATGTGACAAAACCCTTTCGCCCACTTGAAGTAGTTGCCAGAGTGAAAGCGCAGTTAAGACGTTACAAGAAATATTCGCCCGGTATCATCATAGAGAAAGTTCCATCGGAACTTTCCTATAACAAATTGTGTTTGAATGTTCAAACCCACGAATGTTTGTTGGATGGTGAGACTGTTTCTCTAACCCCCCACCGACAGAGTTTTCTATTCTCCAGGTTCTTTTGTTAAGTGCTGGAAATGTTGTAAGTATTGAGGAACTGTTTCATGCAGTTTGGAAAGATGAATACTATTCTAAAAACAGCAGCACAATTACTGTGCATATCCGGCATCTGCGTGAGAAACTGAAAGATACCTCCGATACTCCACAGTATATTAAAACGATTTGGGGTGTCGGCTACAAAATTTAAGCGAAAGGAGAACGCTATGAAGAGAAAATCAAATTGTTTGGCAACTATTTTATTTTTAATTTATCTGGCACTCTTGGTTTGGATCATACTGTTCAAACTACAATTTTCAATCAGTGATCTGGACAAGATAAGAAGTATAAACTTTATTCCTTTTCACTATGACAAGGAAATTGGAGCAGCATTTCACTTAACAGAGGTGCTCGAAAATTTCTTGATTTTTGTGCCTATGGGTATTTATCTTCAAATGCTTCTGCCAAGAACAAAATTATATGTGAAGTTCATGCTGATTGCTGGAACAAGTTTTTTATTGGAAACTATGCAGTATATCTTAGCAGTCGGATGTTCTGATATTACTGATGTACTTACAAATACGGCAGGTGGTCTTTTGGGGCTTGCTGTATATTCGATGGCAGCCCGGTTAATCGGAAATAGAATAAAAGCAAACAGACTGTTTTCCATTCTGGCAGGCATAGTAAGTGTTGTCGTGATTGGCCTACTTGGCCTTCTTCTGTTTGCTAATCGGTAGGAGGTGTATTCTCATGTCGAAGAAAGAAATGACAACAGAAAAGCGCCTTAAAGTGCGCTTATACCTATCATTGCTGGTTTATACCGTTGTTGGATATGGTTTGACCCTTATCCTGGACTACATCTTTTCAAAATTTGACAACGGTATTTTTTGCATGGCTCTACTGGCGGCTTGATCTGCTTTTTATTTTGTATCTGATGCTCGGCTTTATATGTATTTTCAATTACTATTGGAAAAAGCCGTGGGGCTATCTGGATGAAGTAATTGATGCGCAACCCAAACGGTCTATGAGCAGAACAGTCATACAGTATCGTTGTCTGATCCGCTGAAAGAACTGGAGGCACAGCTCAATCAGATTAAAATGTCTGTTCTGTTAAGCAAGCAGGCTGCAAAGCAGGCAGAAGAAAAAGGAAAAATGAAATTATTATGTATCTGGCACATGATATACGCACCTCCTCTCACAACGGTAATCGGCTATTTGAGCCTGCTCCATGAAGCCCCTGACATGCCTGAACAGCAAAAAAGGAAAAGTATGTAAAAGTTGCGTTGAATAAGGCAGAGCGCCTTGAAAAGCTCATCAATGAACTTTTTGAAATTACCAAGTACAATGCACATAAGGTCATTATCAAAAAAGAAAATGTAGATTTGCATTGTTTGATTGCGCAGGTAATAGATGAAATATACCCGACACTCTCTGCAAATGGCAACACGGCGGTATTTACTGCGGAGGACAACTTATCTGTGAATGCTTGATCCCTGAAAAGCTGGCGAGAGTTTTCAGTAACCTTTTACGAAATGCAGCGTCATATAGCTACCCGCAGACAGAGATTACTATATCCGCCAAACGGTTAGAGCATGATATACAGATCACTTTTGAAAATCGTGGAAAAACAATTCCACAGGAACAGCTTAACAGTATATTTGAAAAATTCAATCGCTTGGATGATGCTCGGCTTTCTAATACAGGTGGTGCGGGGCTTGGCCTTTCTATTGCGGAAGAAATTATACATTTACATGGTGGAAAGATTACTGCATCCAGTCAAAACGAAACCATAGACTTTGTGATTACATTACCACCTTTCCGCTTAGGAAAATAAGAATGTGATCTTAGGAATTACTTAGGAATTTAAGCGTGTGATTTTTGAGATTGAAAAGCCTTTGTTCGGTACAATGATTATCGAACAAGGGCTTTTTATTGTTCAGCTGAAGCAAAAAAAGAAAGGAGTGTAAGCATGGAACTGAAAATAGAGCATTTTTAAGCAAGCAGTTCAAAAGACAAAACAGCAGTAAATGATGTCAATCTGACATTGACTCCCGGCGTTTGGGGACTTTTGGGGGCGAATGGCGCAGGGAAAACCACGCTCATGCGCATGATTGCTGATATTATGACACCAACCAACGGAGCGGTTTACTATGACGGAAAAAAGACATTCGAGAGTTGGGTGAAGTTTACCGAAGCAAGTTTGGCTTTCTGCCGCAGGATTTTGGGTATCACCGGGATTTTACGGTCAAAGATTATTTGGAGTATATGGCTGCACTTAAAGATATTCCTACAAGGGCAACCACCCCAAAGATCAATCATTTGTTGGACATTCTTTCGCTCTCCGATGTGAAAAAGAAAAAAATCTCCAATCTGTCAGGCGGCATGAAGCGTCGTGTTGGTATTGCGCAGGCTATGTTGAACGACCCGGAGATACTTGTCATGGACGAACCGACAGCAGGACTCGATCCCGGAGAGCGCGTGCGTCTGCGGAATTATTCATTTCCGAGTTTTCGCATGATCGAATCGTGTTGATTTCCACCCATATCGTATATGACATAGAATATATTTCTACGAGCAATGCGATTATGAAGGCCGGAGAAATTGTTGATGTCGGAACTACCGCAGAACTTGTCAAGCAGATTGAGGGCAAGGTTTGGAATTGCACAATTCCGACCTCAAAGCTGCCGGAATGTGAAATGCGGCTGCGCATTATCAATCAGCGTGGCGAGGATCACAATCAGGTTTCTATTCGTTATCTGTCCGAACATTCGGAAATTAATGGGGTCTGTTACAACGGAACCACGATTGGAAGATCTGTATCTGTGGTTGTTTCCGCAGACAGACCTGGAAAAGGAGGACAGATAATATGCGACTCTTTAGACTTGAATTAAAACGTATTTTGAAGTCACGGCGCACCCTGATTTTACTTGCAATCGCACTTTTGCTTTCCGTAGCCATGGCATACCTGCCTATTTCATTTGAGGGTATTAACCGTCCAAACGAAGATGGCACGGTTACAGAATTAGATGGCTTGGCAGCTATCAAGTACAAACAAGATTTATATAAAACATCCGCTGGTGAAGTGACCCCGGATAGGATCAAATCGGCTTTGGAAACTTATCAAAGCTGCGTTCGAGAATATGGGCCAGTCGAGGAAGAGGGCTTTCCTTTGGCTGTATATATTGAAAAAATCGTCCCGTTCCGTCACTTGCTGATGGGTCTGTCCGAAGCGTTTGCTGATCCAGTAACAGGCATTGGTGCTGATTTAATGGATATTGACCCGAATGACATTGACGGAGCCTATTATGAAAAGTGCGCAGAACATTTACAGGATGTCATGCGGAATGAGCAAAGAGAAAACGAAACCGCACAACAGAAAGCTCTTGAAAAATATTCAGAACTTGATACGCCATTTTATCTTCATTCTGGAATTTCTAAAGATGCATTTGATTATATTGAGTTTTATATTTTGTTCCTTGCTATTTTGTGTGTGGCAATCGCAGCACCTACTTTCGCCGGAGAATATCAAACGGGCGGTGACAGCATCCTGCGAACCACCAAATACGGGCATAAACAATTAGCAATTACCAAAATTCTGGCGGCATTTACACTTTTCGTTGTTACTTTCCTTGTCGGGATCACGGTACACATTCTGATTTTAGATGCAGCGTTCGGGACGGATTGCTTAAAAACATCGTTTCAGATGCGATACTCTATCATTAATCTGCCAAACATCAATCTGGGACAGTTGCAGATAATTCTCGCAGCAGCGGGCTTACTTTCTGTATTAGCAACGGTTAGCTGTACGCTGTTCCTGTCCGCAAAATGTAAAGACACATTGACAGTTTTGCTGATTTCTATTGTAGTTCTTCTCATGCCGCTTTTTGCTTATGTGGCGATGGGAGCAACATGGCTCTCTACCATACTTCCATCTGCCGGAATTGGTATGCAGAACAATTTCCTTTATCAGCTTGCAGATTTCAATTATCTGAATATCGGTGGAATGAGTTTCTGGACACCGCATGTTATTTTGATTTCGGCAGGAATTGAATTATTTGTGTTTACATTCTTGGCGATTCATTCCTATTGCAGACATCAGGTAGCATAAAAGAAGTTCAAAAATTTGACACGTCTATTCGGAATGGAGGTTTTCATTTAAAACAGATCAAATTTCTAATCCAGCATATAGCAGGCACTCATCCCATAACCGGGAGTTCCGTAACGTAAATTGGCAGATTCTGTGGTGCGCTTCACAGCGTAAATTGGGCATGTATAAGCGTTCTCTCACAAGTCATCCATAACGTAAATGAAAGAAAAAAATGGTACAGACAAATATGATTTCCTTTGTGAGCCATGGAGATAAGACTCTTTGAGGCTTATCGGAATGCCTGGCGAACTGGAACATCATATTTCGTCTGTACCGTTTTTCTTTTCATAAACCGATAAAATCACGACTTGTGAGAGGACGCTTATATCTGCCCCCTCACAGCCTATAAAAGCACCACAAAATCTGCTGCTCTATGGTAAGTTAAACTCCGGTTACTACCGCTTGCATTTTGTAGCCGCCTCCACGAATCCATTGAACAGTGGATGCGGTCTGTTAGGTCTGGACTTCAGTTCAGGATGCGCCTGTGTTGCAATGAACCAAGGATGATTCGGAAGTTCTACCATCTCAACAATGCGTCCGTCAGGAGAAGTACCACAGAGTTTCATGCCGTGTTCCGTGAGAACCGCGCGGAAGTCATTGTTTACTTCGTAACGATGACGATGGCGTTCTTCAATATTTTCAGTTCCATATAATTCATAAGCTTTTTGAAGTCTTGTCCAAAAATACATGGATAAGAACCAAGTCTTAAAGTTCCACCGATATCTTCCACACCATTCTGATCCGGCATGAGTGCGATGACCGGATGCGTGGTGTTTGGATCAAGCTCGATGCTGTGCGCATCGTTGAAGCCGCAGACATGTCTTGCGTACTCGATGATCGCAACCTGCATGCCGAGGCACAGACCAAGGTAAGGAACCTTGTGTTCACGGGCATACTGTGCAGCGAGAATTTTTCCTTCCACACCACGGGAACCAAATCCGCCAGGAACTAAGATACCGGAAACATCTCCTAAATATTCGTCTATATTTTCAGGAGTAAGTTCCTCGGAATCTACCCATTTAATGTTGACAGTGGCATGCTCTGCGATACCGCCGTGTTTTAATGCCTCCACAACAGAGATATATGCATCGTGCAGGGCAATATATTTTCCAACTAATGCAATTTAACTTCTTTATTTGGATGACGGAGCGCATCTACCATTGCTTCCCAGTCTTTTAAATCTGGTTCTGGGCAAGCTAAATGTAAAGCTTCACAGGCAACTTTTGCAAGATTCTCTTTTTCCATTGCAAGTGGCGCTTCATACAAGTATTCCACATCAAGGTTCTGTAATACATGAGTGTTTGGCACGTTACAGAACAGGGCGATTTTATCTTTTGAAACTCTGATCCAATTCGTGTTCAGAACGGCATACGATAATATCAGGCTGGATACCCATTCCCTGTAATTCTTTTACGGAAGCCTGTGTTGGTTTTGTTTTCAGTTCGCCGGAAGCCTTTAAGTATGGAATCAGCGTTACATGGATAAGAATGGCATTTTCGTGTCCAACCTCGTGCTGGAACTGGCGGATCGCCTCTAAGAACGGCTGACTTTCGATATCGCCGACCGTACCACCGACTTCGATGATGGCAATGTGTGTCTCCTCGGAAGTAAAGTTCCGGTAGAAGCGGCTCTTGATCTCGTTTGTGATGTGAGGGATGACCTGTACGGTACCTCCACCATAATCGCCGCGGCGTTCCTTCTGAAGAACGGACCAGTATACCTTCCGGTTGTAACGTTGGAATTCTTGGTCAGACTCTCGTCGATGAAACGCTCGTAATGTCCTAAGTCCAGATCTGTTTCTGCACCGTCATCGGTCACGAATACCTGCCGTGCTGGATCGGGTTCATGGTTCCGGGATCGATGTTGATGTACGGGTCGAATTTCTGCATGGTCACTTTGTAGCCACGGGCTTTTTAAAAGTCTTCCCAGAGAAGCAGCTCGTGATACCTTTCCCAAGGCCGGAAACGACACCACCGGTGACAAAAAAGACATATTTTACAGGCATAGGGTTTTCCTCCTCTAAAAATGTGAAATATAATGATTAGTAACAAAATCCTCTTAGTTTGTATATGGTAATGAAACGCCGCCTGGGTGCAGCTGGAAAACATTACACAATTTTTTAACTGAAATAGTATACTACGATGTTTTTCTAAAATCTATAAAAAAATAAAAAAATTTTAGCAGTTAATCCGAGTGAGTTTATAAAATCTTTAGAAATGAAAGGAAAACTTCACGAACAATGTATTGCTTTTGAAGTTCAATTTCAATATAATAAGAAAGAATTTAATGTTTCATTACGGTTGAAAGATTAGGAGAACTTTTTGCCGTAAGAAAATAATTCAATACGATAAGTCCAGTCAGACAAACCAGAATCTGGCTGTGGAAAGGATAGATTTATGGATAACCAGAGCAATTACAATAACGGCAATAACGGATACGGCGGAGGCGGCTATGGCAGTGGCGGTCCGGGGAAATAATGGCAAAGAATGGTAACAATAATAACAACGGCAATAATGGGGATAATAACAATAAGAATAACAAGAATGGCCAGATGATCATGGTGTTTATCCTTGTATCACTGGTAGCATTGTTCATTATGAGCATGGTCATGAACCGGTATACTTCCATGAGCACTTCGGAGATCAGTTATTCTGACTTCCTTCAGATGGTAGAAGATGGAAAAGTTGAGTCGGTGGAATTTGATTCTTACCAGATCAATATCACACCGGTTTCTGAAAACAAGAATCCATATCTTCAGGAACAGACTTATTATTGTGGACGTTTGGATGATCCGGATCTGCTTCCTTTACTGAAGGATAAGGGAATCACGATCTCCCGTGTGATCCCGGACAACACTTCCACATGGATTTACAATATTTTAAGCTTCCTGCTCCCACTCGTACTGATCTGGATACTGATGGGTGTTTTGATGAAGCGTATGGGCGGCGGCGCTATGGGTGTTGGCAAGAGCACTGCAAAAGTTTATGTGGAAAAAACCACAGGCGTTACCTTTAAAGATGTTGCCGGACAGGATGAGGCAAAAAAAGAGTCCTTACAGGAAGTCGTTGATTTCCTTCATAATCCAAAAGAAATACCGTGAGATCGGAGCAAAACTTCCAAAGGGAGCGCGCTTGTAGGGACCTCCGGGTACAGGTAAGACATTACTCGCAAAAAGCAGTAGCAGGAGAGGCTGGTGTGCCATTTTTCTCTCTGGCAGGTTCTGATTTCGTAGAGATGTTTGTCGGTGTCGGTGCATCCCGTGTGCGTGATCTTTTCAAAGAGGCACAGAAACAGGCACCATGTATTATTTTTATTGATGAGATTGATGCAATCGGTAAGAGCCGTGATTCCCGCTATGGCGGCGGCAATGACGAGCGTGAGCAGACCTTAAACCAGCTGCTTGCCGAGATGGATGGTTTTGATACTTCCAAAGGACTTCTGATCCTTGCGACCAACGAAGACCGGAAGTTTTTAGATAAAGCGCTGCTTCGTCCGGGACGTTTCGACCGCCGTATTATCGTCGATAAGCCGGATCTGAAGGGAAGACTTGAGACATTAAAAGTTCATTCCAAAGATGTCCTTATGGATGAGACCGTAGATCTGGATGCACTGGCACTTGCAACAGCAGGTCTTGTTGGTTCTGATCTTGCCAATATGATCAATGAGGCTGCGATCAATGCGGTTAAGAAGGGGAAGAAAATATGTTAATCAGGCAGATCTGTTTGAGGCTTTTGAGTTAGTAGCAGTAGGCGGTAAAGAGAAGAAAGACCGCGTGATGAGTGACAAAGAGCGTAAGATCGTTTCCTATCATGAGGTTGGCCATGCAATTGTGACAGCACTTCAGAAGAACACTGAGCCGGTTCAGAAGATCACGATCGTTCCAAGAACAATGGGAGCACTCGGTTACACGTTACAGACACCGGAAGAGGAGAAGTTTTTACAGACGAAGGATGAACTGCTTGCCAAGATCACAACCTACATGGCAGGACGTGCGGCAGAAGTACTCGTATTTTCCTCCGCAACAAGCGGCGCTGCAAACGATATTGAGAATGCAACAGCAATCGCAAGAGCGATGGTCACACAGTATGGTATGTCAGATAAGTTTGGAATGATGTGTCTTGCTACAACAGAAAACCAGTATCTGGATAACCGTGCAGGACTGATCTGTGGCGAGGAGACCGGCAGGCAGATTGATGGAGAAGTTCTTTCCATTATCAATAAATGTTATGATGACGCAATGCAGCTTTTGATCGAGAACCGCGAATCATTAGATAAGATTTCCGAATACCTGTACGAGCATGAGACGATCACCGGAAAAGAATTTATGAAGATTTTCCGCGAAATCAAAAGGCATTCCGGAACCGGAGGAAGAGAGCGGCAGGAAGAGCTTTATGGAACAGGCAATGGACGCTGAACGCCAGAGATAAAGGCAATGATGGTGAATAATGTTTGATATTGCAGAAGAATTAAAAAAACTCCCGGATCAGCCGGGAGTTTATATTATGCATGACAGCAGAGATGCAATTATTTATATTGGAAAGGCAGTCAGCCTTAGAAAACGGGTGCACCAGTATTTTCAGGCAAGCCATGATGAGGGGATCAAAAAAAAGCACAGATGGTAAAAAACAGATTGCGCGTTTTGAATATATCATCACGGATTCTGAACTGGAGGCACTTGTTTTAGAATGTAATCTGATCAAGGAACACAGACCAAAATACAATACCATGCTTTGCGGGATGATAAGACCTATCCCTATATCAGAGTGACGGTCGGAGAGGATTTTCCGCGGGTTCTGTTTTCCAGACAGCAGAAAAAAGACAGGTCACGCTATTTTTTGGACCGTACACAAGTGCAGGGGCAGTCAAGGATACGATCGAACTGATCAATAAATTATATCAGCTCAGAACGTGTAACCGGAATCTGCCAAAAGATATCGGAAAAGACCGCCCGTGTCTGAATTACCATATTCATCAGTGCAATGCGCCGTGTCAGGGCTATATCAGCAAAGAGGAGTACAGACAGCGTGTGGATGCAAAGCCGTTGAATTTTTAAATGGAAACTATGCACCAATTTTAAAATCGTTACAGGAAAAATGATGGCTGCTTCCGAGGAGATGCAGTTTGAGAAGGCTATCGAATACCGTGACCTTTTTAAACAGTGTGAAACTGATTGCGCAGAAACAGAAGATCACGCACAATGACGGCGAGGACAAGGATATTATTGCGCTTGCAAAGAGACGACAGGGATGCGGTCGTACAGGTGTTTTTTATCCGGGATGGAAAACTGATCGGACGGGATCACTTTTATGTAAAGATCGGAAATGAAGATACTAAGGAACAAATATTGACTACATTTGTAAAACAGTTTTATTCCGGCACGCCGTTTATTCCGAGGGAGATCATGCTGCCGGAGGAGATCGATGACCATGAAGTATTGGCAGAATGGTTAGGGGAGCAAAGCGCGGCGGCAAAGTCTATATCCGTATTCCACAAAAAGGAATGAAGGAAAAACTGGTGGAACTGGCGCAGAAGAATGCGGAACTTGTGTTGTCGCAGGAAAAGGAGAAGATCAAGCGTGAGGAGGGAAGAACTATCGGAGCGATGAAAGAGATCGCAGGATGGCTGGATCTTCCGGGCTTACAGCGTGTGGAAGCGTTTGATATCTCCAACATCAACGGATTCGAGACGGTTGGTTCCATGGTGGTTTATGAAAAAGGAAAACCAAAGCGCGGCGATTACAGAAAGTTCAAACTCCGCACTGTCACCGGACCGGATGACTACGCTTCCATGCATGAAGTCCTTACAAGGCGTTTTACACACGGCATGCGGGAAGCAGGAAGAAATGCAGGAGAAAGAACTCGGTGCAGAGTATGGCAGTTTTACACGCTTCCCGGATCTTATTATGATGGATGGTGGAAGAGGGCAGGTCAATATATGCCTGAAAGTGCTGGATGAATTACATCTGAATATTCCGGTCTGTGGTATGGTAAAAGATGATAATCACAGAACCCGTGGGTTATACTATAACAATATTGAGATACCGATTGACCGGGGCAGTGAAGGATTCAAACTTATCACAAGAATTCAGGACGAGGCGCATCGTTTTGCTATCGAATACCACAGGTCACTGCGCAAAGAAAGAACAGGTGCATTCCATACTGGATGATATTCCGGGAATCCGGTGTCCAGAAGAAAAGCTTTGATGAAAAAAATATCAGTCGTTAGAGGCAATCCGAGAGGCCTCGGCAGAAGATCTTGCCGACACCGAGAGCATGAACGAAAAAGCGGCGCAGGCAGTATATGAATTTCTTCACAAAGACGCTGTTCTGTGGATATATTTATGACAATGGGTTTTCTATGCGGCAGAAGTATTTTCCGGCGCAGAGGAAAACAAAAAAATCCCCAGAACATAAAGGAGAAAAGGGTATGAATGGAACGAATGGAGTAAGTGTCAGCAAAGTAGCACAGATCATGGATCTGTATAATTTCCTGCCGGACATGGATTTGAAAAACACCGTATTAAAATCAGTGATGTGAACCGTCCGGCGTTGCAGCTGAGTGGGTTCTTTTTTGAACATTTTGAGCAGTCGCGTGTACAGATCATCGGAAACGTTGAGTACACCTATTTACAGAGACTGGATGTGGAGAAGAAGGAAAAGATTTTACAGAAATTTACCACATATGATATCCCATGCATTATCTTCTGCAGGGATTTACAGCCGGATGAAGATTTTTTACAGATTGCTTCGGAAAATGATGTTCCGGTTTTGGGAACGAAGAGAAGCACATCGGAATTTATGGCAGAATTGATTTTCTGTCTGAGTGAACAGCTGGCACCATGTATTTCCATTCACGGAGTTCTGGTCGATGTCTATGGTGAAGGACTTCTGATCATGGGTGAGAGCGGAATCGGTAAGAGTGAGGCGGCATTGGAGCTTGTGCGCCGTGGACATCGTCTGGTAACAGATGATGTTGTGGAGATCCGCAAGATTAATGAGCATACGCTGATCGGCACTTCTCCGGACATCACGAGATATTTTATCGAGGTGCGTGGTATCGGTATTATCGATGTGAAAGCGCTTTACGGTGTTGAGTGTGTCAAGGAAAAACAGCAGATTGACCTTGTCATCAAGCTAGAGGACTGGAAGAAAGAAAATGAGTATGACCGTCTGGGGTTTAGAGGATGAATACGCAGAATTTCTTGGAAATAAAGTGGCGTGTCATTCGCTTCCAATCCGTCCGGGACGAAATCTTGCAGTCATCTGTGAGACAGCGACGGTTAACCACAGACAGAAGAAAATGGGTTACAATGCAGCACAGGAGCTTTACCGCCGTGTGCAGGAGAATATCACAAAAGGTCATGATGATGACGATTAAGCCGGAGACGACATATTTACATTTTTGCATATAGCGGAAAAACCGTTATAAATATATAGTTAGATTTGGAGACAAAATTATGGAAAACAAAATTGCATGGGAAAAATACCCGGAAGGAAATAAACGGGAGGAAGTATTTCAGTTCGCAGAGAATTACCGCAAGTTTATTTCTGATTGCAAGACAGAGCGCGAGTGCGTTACTTCTTTTGTGGAGAAAGCAGAAAAAAGCAGGTTTTGTAAATCTTGAAAAGGTAATCGCAGAGCATACAGCATTGAAAGCAGGCGACAGGGTATATGCCAATAACATGGGAAAAGGCATGGCTTTATTTGTAATCGGAAAAGAGAGCATGGAAAAAGGAATGAATATCCTTGGAGCACACATTGACTCACCACGTCTGGATTTAAAACAGGATCCATTATATGAGGATACCGATTTCGCTATGTTAGACACCCACCCACTATTATGGTGGAATTAAGAAATATCAGTGGGTAACGTTACCTTTGGCATTACATGGTGTTATAAAAAAAAAAAGACGGAACTGTTGTAAAGGTAAATGTCGGCGATAAACCAGGCGATCCGGTGTTTGGAGTGAGTGATCTTCTGATCCATTTATCAGGAGAACAGTTAGAGAAGAAAGCTGCAAAAAGTGATCGAGGGTGAAAATCTTGATCTTTTGATCGGAAGCATTCCAATGCAGACAGAAGACGAGAAAGAGATAAAAGAAAAAAGTGAAAGCAAATATCATGAATCTTTTTTATCCAAAGAATATGGTATAGAGGAGGAAGATTTCCTTTCCGCAGAGATCGAGGTGGTTCCGGCAGGAGAAGCAAGAGATTACGGCTTTGACCGCAAGCATGATCATGGGTTATGGACATGACGACAGGGTTTGCGCATATCCATCCTTTGAAGCAATGCTTGTTTCAGAGAATCCAGAGATCACAAGTGTCTGCCTTTTTAGTGGACAAAGAGGAGATCGGAAGCGTGGGAGCCAGCGGAATGCAGTCCAGATTTTTCGAAAATACCGTTGCAGAAGTAATGGCAAAGCAGGAAGTTATTCAGAACTGGCACTCAGAAGAGCACTGGCAAATTCCAAGGTGCTTTCCTCCGATGTATCGGCAGCGTTTGATCCGAACTTCCCAAGCGTTATGAAAAACGAAACACCGCATATTTTGGAAAAGGACTTGTATTTAATAAATATACAGGTTCCAGAGGCAAGGGTGGTTCCAATGATGCAAATGCAGAGTATATTGGAAAATTAAGCAAAATTTATGGATCAAATGAGGTATCCTTCCAGACAGCCGAGCTTGGAATAAAGTAGATCAGGGCGGCGGCGGAACAATCGCTTACATTCTTGCAAATTATGGAATGAATGTCATCGACAGCGGTGTTCCGGTATTGAATATGCATGCACCATGGGAGATCATCAGTAAAGTTGATCTGTATGAGGCATTACAGAGGCTATATTGCATTCTTAAAGGAAGCTTAGAAAGATCAATGAATGACCAGTTTTTGACAGAACTTCAAAATGTAATGGGTGGCTGGGATATTTATGGAAGAGCCAATGAAAAAAACATACAACGTTTCGTGTGGGGAAAATTACCGGCAGATGTTTACGTGTGTCCAGCCGGATGAAACAGCACTTGCGGCTATCCTTGCACTGGCGCAGACAGTATCATGTGTCATATTCTTTTTATCGGAAATGGCAGTAATCTGCTTGTGGGAGACAAGGGAATCCGTGGTGTGGTGATCGAGATGACAGACCCAATGGGAAACATTGAAGTGGATGGAACGAAAATCACGGCACAGGCAGGTGCGATGCTTTCGAAAATTGCCAATACTGCGGCATCGAATGGTTTGGGCGGCATGGAATTTGCTTTGCCGGTATTCCGGGAAGTGTCGGCGGAGCAGTTGTCATGAACGCCGGAGCCTATGGCGGAGAGATGAAGGACCATCATTGAGAAAGTATATGTTCTCGATGAAAACGGTGCACAGTTGGAACTTGACAGAGATGCGCTCGACCTGGGTTACCGGCATAGCTGTATTCCAGAGAAAAATATATTGTTACTGGAAAAAGTTGTTTTGGAACTTGTGCCGCGCAATGAGGCGGAAATCCGTTCCGAAATGAAAGAACTGAATGAAAAAAAGAGCAGAGAAACAGCCACTGCAGTATCCGAGTGCCGGAAGCACTTTCAAAAGACCGGAGGGATATTTTGCAGGAAAGCTGATCATGGATGCAGGACTTCGCGGCTATCAGGTGGGTGGTGCGCAGGTGTCTGAAAACACTGTGGTTTTGTGATCAACAAAGGGGATGCAACAGCGCAGCAGATATCTGTCAGCTGATGAGGGACGTATCGGATAAGGTACAGGCACAGTTTGGTGTAGTATTGGAACCGGAAGTGAAAATGATTGGTGAATTTTAAGCAAACTTATGAGAAAGGTGTGGTTATAATATGAAATTCGTGATATTAACAGGAATGTCTGGAGCCGGAAAAAAGTACAGCACTGAAAATGATGGAAGATATCGGCTTTTTACTGTGTCGATAATCTTCCAATCCCTTTATTGGAAAAAATTTGTGGAATTGTCTGATCTGCAGCAGAATGCAGAATTACAGAAAGTCGCTGTCGGGATCGACATCCGAAGTGGACAGGCACTTGAGGAACTTAGAAGTGTGCTTGACCGGATCAAGGCAAACGGCGGCGCTTATGATATCTTATTTTTGGATGCGGAAGATTCCGTACTTGTAAAACGATACAAAGAGACGAGAAGAAGCCATCCGCTGGCAGGCTCGGAGCGTGTCGATAAGGGAATTGCAAAAAGAGAGACTTGCCTTTTTGAAAGAGCGGGCAAGTTATATTATAGATACCAGTCAGCTTCTGACAAGAGAGCTGAAAGCAGAGATTGAAAAAATATTTGTGCAGAACCAGGATTATAAAAATCTGTTCGTCACGATTTTATCGTTCGGATTTAAATATGGAATCCCGGCGGATTCCGATCTGGTTTTCGATGTGCGTTTTTCTGCCGAATCCATATTACGTGGAAGGGCTTCGTGCCAAGACAGGAAATGACAAGGAAATTCAGGATTATGTGCTTCAATTTAAGGAGGCGCACGAGGTTCTGGATAAATTAGAGGATATGATCAACTTCCTGATACCAAACTACATTGCAGAGGGGAAAAAACCAGCTTGTCATATCAATTGGATGCACAGGCGGAAAACACCGCTCGGTAACGCTTGCCAATGAATTGTACAAAGAGAATGGCGGACAAGAAGGAATATGGTCTGAAGATTGAGCATAGGGATATAGGAAAAGATGCCCTGCGAGGTAAATAGAATGTCTTTTTCAAGTGAAGTAAAAGAAGAACTTTCCAGACATCTTGGGAAAAGCCGTCATTGTCAGATCGCGGAGCTGGCGGCGCTGATCGCATTTGATGGAAAAGTGCAGGTGAGTGAATCCGGGTGTGACCTTTTTCTGGATTCTGAAAATGAACTGTTAAATACAAAGTACGATCTTTTGTTAAAAAAACTGTTCGATTTTTCGGAGGAGAAAAGAGAAAAATCCGGAAGAGAACAGAAGAAAATTTATGAGACAGTAAAAATGTGGGATGAGGATCATCAGATCCCGATGATCACAGAGACAGTCAATGGTCTGTTACTTTTGCAGGGCTGTTGTAAAAAGAGCTACATCAGAGGGGCATTCTTAGCTGGTGGTTCCATCAGTGATCCAAACAAGTCCTATCATTTTGAGATTGTGTGCAGAACTATGCCACAGGCAGAACAGCTTCGGGATACCATGAACAGTTTTGATGTGGATGCCAAGATCGTGGAACGAAAAAACATTTTGTTGTTTACTTAAAAAGAAGGGGCACAGATTGTTGATATTTTAAATGTGATGGAAGCACATGTGGCACTGATGAATTTAGAGAACGTGCGCATTTTAAAAGAGATGCGTAATTCCGTCAACCGTAAGGTCAACTGCGAGACTGCCAATATCAGCAAGACGGTCAATGCGGCAGTAAAACAGCTGGAGGACATTACATATATCAGGGAAATGATGGGGTTAGACAGCCTGCCGGACAATTTAAAAAGAGATGGCGTTATTGCGGCTGGAATACCCTGAGGCACCACTCAAAGAACTTGGAATGTATTTAGATCCGCCGGTTGGAAAATCGGGTGTGAACCACAGACTTCGGAAGATCAGTGAGATCGCAGACGGATTGAGGGAATAGGAGGAGAATGATAAGACGATGAGAAAGACAGTAGAAGTGCAGATGGATGCAGGAATGGAAGCAAGACCGATCGCATTGATGGTACAGACCGCCAATCAGTTTTCCAGTCATCTTGATCTGGAGATGGACGGGAAACATGTCAATGCAAAAAGCATCATGGGAATGCTGAGCCTTGTTCTGACAAACGGAGTGGTTGTCACGATAGATGCGGAAGGAACAGACGAAGTGGAAGCAGTGGAAGCATTAGAGAGACTTTTGACAGGCAAATAAATGTTGAATGAATAAGAGAGTATAGTGATTTATGGATATGAAAAAGAAATTATTGTTTGTATTCAATCCGTGCTCAGGAAAGGCACAGATTAAGAATCAGTTGTTAGACATCGTGGACACCATGGTAAAAGCGGATTATGAGGTTACGATATATCCGACGCAGTGTGCAGGAGATGCAAAAGAAAAAGTGGAAGCGTATGCCGGAAATTATGATCTTGTTGTGTGCAGCGGTGGAGATGGTACATTAGACGAAGTGGTAACCGGAATGATGCAATGCAAAGCAAAAGTTCCACTGGGATACATACCGGCCGGAAGCACGAACGATTTTGCTTCTTCGCTTGGAATACCGAAGGATATGGAAAAAGCGGCAGAGGCGGCCGTCATAGGAAAACCGTTTCCGTGCGATGTCGGTCTGTTTAATGGGGATTATTTTGTCTATGTCGCAAAGATTTGGACTTTTTACAGAAGTGTCTTATAAGACGAGCCAGGAATGGAAAAATGTACTCGGACATGCCGCTTATATTTTGGAAGGCGCAAAATGCCTTCATGATATCCCATCCTTTATGATGCAGGTGGAATATAACAATATGCGTATTCAGGACGAGTTTATCTACGGAATGATCACAAATTCTACATCTGTAGGCGGATTCAAGGGGATGACCGGAAAAGATGTTCTGCTCGATGACGGTGTTTTTGAAGTTACACTGATCAAAAAGCCGAGGAACCCGATGGAACTGAATGAGATCATCGCATCCCTGATCAATCTCGTAGATGACACGGATATGATTTATTCATTTAAGACAGCCGAAGTGAAGTTTACCGCTTCCAGGGAGATCCCATGGACTCTGGACGGGGAATTTGGCGGTGACCATGAGGAAGTCTGTGTGTGAAAAAATCTGAAACAGGCAGTGGACATTATGGTCAAAAAAAGCCGGAAGAATCAAAAAATCTGACGGTCATATATGTTAAAAAAAAATAACTTTATTTTTGCATGAAAGTAATATATAATAATGAGAGAAATAATGCTGGATAAAAGCAAAAATATTTTAAATTATGGAGGAATTAACAATGTTAGTATCTGCAAAAGAGATGTTAGACAAAGCAAAAGCTGGTCATTATGCTGTAGGTCATTTTAACATTAACAATTTGGAATGGGCAAAAGCTGTTTTATTGACAGCACAGGAGTTAAAAAATCCCCTGTTATCTTAGGGTGTATCTGAAGGTGCTGGAAAGTACATGACAGGATTCAAAAACTGTAGCAGCTATGGTAAAAGCTATGGATGAAGAACTTGGAATCACAGTTCCTGTAGCATTACACTTAGATCACGGAACTTACGAAGGATGCTACAAATGCATCAAAGCTGGTTTCACATCTATCATGTTTGATGGTTCTCATTATTCAATCGAAGAGAACATCGAAAACAAAAAGAATTAGTAGCAGTTGCTGCAGCACAGATTAGGTTTATCTATCGAGGCAGAAGTTGGTTCTATCGGTGGAGAAGAGGATGGCGTTATTGGTATGGGCGAATGTGCAGATCCTAAGGAATGTAAAGCTATCGCTGATCTTGGTGTGGACATGCTTGCAAAGAGGTATCGGTAACATCCACGGAAAATATCCGGCAAACTGGCCAGGATTAAGCTTTGAGACTTTAGCGATGCAGTTCAGGAGAAAACAGGAGCATTACCATTAGTACTTCACGGTGGTACAGGTATCCCAGAAGATATGATCAAGAAAGCAATCGAACTTGGTGTATCTAAGATTAATGTTAACACAGAGTGTCAGTTATCTTTCGCAGATGCTACACGTAAATATATTGAAGCTGGTAAAGACCTTGAAGGTAAAGGATTCGATCCTCGTAAATTATTAGCTCCAGGTACAGATGCAATCAAAGCAACTGTAAAAAAGAGAAAATGGAATTATTTGGTTCTGTTGGAAAAGCTGAATAAGATAAGAATGCGAAGAGAGTGCTTCTGTTTTGGAGGCACTCTTTTTTCTTTACAAAAAAAAACTTCGGACGATAAACTGCCCGAAGTTTTTGCGTGTATGAAAAAAAGTAAATGGCTGTAAGCACCAGATCAGGGTTGTGGCAATATGGCATGCCACATATTAATATACAGGATTTTCTACATTGACTTTATCAACTTCCTGATAAGGAGCAAGTGTAGAAACCATTTTGATTGGTTTGTCATATGCATTTTTTTACATAGTGAACTTCGCCAGGCTCGATATGGATAAAATCGCCTTCTGTTAAGGTATGGCATACGTTATCGACAACGATATCAACTTTTCCCTCTAAGATATAGAAGTTCTCTTCCATCACATTATGATAATGTGCCTGAAAATCCTGGCCAGGCTGGAACTGTACAAGTGCATAATTCATACGAGGTCCTTTTCATTAAATATTTTGGATACTGTCTCCAAAACGATATTCAAAATCTTTCTCATTAACTACAAACATATTTTTTTTCCTTCCTTTTCTTAAGTTTTCTTCATGATTGAATTTTATAAACCTGGTGCAATCCACATATTTTTGGTAAGCTTACGGTCACACAAATCGAGATTGGCTTTGTAGACCCTCTCCAGACTGGATACATTTCATCATATACTTTTTTGTTCTCTAAATTAGGTGTGTAAGTTTTATCTACTTTAGCACAGATTGCAAAGCACCCTCAGCGATGGATGGGTAAATGCCAACACCATATCGGGCAATGATCGCAGCGCCCAGTGCAGTTGCTTCTTTTACAACAGGAGTTACGACAGGTTTTCCGGTTACATCAGCAAGAATCTGTGACCATAAATCACTGACAGATGCGCCACCTGCAAAAATAAGCTTATCCGGTTCATTTCCGGTTGCTTCTTTTACAAGTTCAATATGTCCTTTGACTAACATAGCTGTATTTTCCAAAATGGAACGATAGAAAGTATATTTATTAAACTTTTCCGGTAACAGCTCAAAGTTTGTGAAGGTAGGTGCTTTGCATGTTTCCAGTTAATGAAGTTCATAATATCACTGAAACAGCACATCATGCCGTAACATCCGGCAGGGATTTTTCTCTGCTGCTTGATTCATAAGGTTGTATGGATCGTCGCCAATCTCTTTTGCTTTCCGTTTTTCCTCCTGACAGAAACCATCACGGAACCATCTCATGACAAGTCCTGGTTTAAATGCAAGTGCTTCATATTGCCATACGCCTGGTACTGCATGGCAGTTGACACGGACACGGCCATAAGGATCGGTTTTACCACTTTCTGTGTTGAATTCATACTGCCAGAAGCTTCCACCGAATACGGCTGCTTCGCCAGGTTTGCATGCACCGACACCGATTGTGCCGAGCTGACAGTCACCACCGCCGACAACAACAGGAGTACCTTCTGCCAGACCGGTTTCAGAAGCTCCCTTTGCAGTTACTTTTCCTGAAATGGAACCACATTCTAAGATATCCGGGAAAAAATGTCAGTACGCAGATTACATTTGGCTGCAATTTCCGTATCCCAGGTGCGGGTCTGAAGATCGAGCAGTCCGGTTGTGGAACCATTACTTGGTTCGACTGCAAGTACACCGGTCAGCTTGTAAATTAACCAGTCATTAAACATACCGATTTTAGCAGTTTTCTCATAGATATCCGGCATATTATTTTTACCCATAAAATACGTGGAATCGCATTAAGGGCATAACTTTGTCCGGATTTTTTATACAATTCCAGTTCAAGATCAGGATTCATGCGGATAAGTTCGGCTACTTCATCATTCTTTGCGGGCATCGACATTGGCACACGCCCAGATTTCATTTCCGTCTTTATCGTATAGAAGTATTCCTTCACGCATACATGTTGTAGAAATAGCAGCAATCTCTGCCGGGTCGATCTTGGTCTCTGCAAGGACATTGCGAACACAACCGCTGGCGAGTTCCCAGTTGTATTTCCAGTCAAAATCCATACTTCCCGGAAAAACGAGGATCTTCATTGTGCGTCCACTCATGCTGGGAGCAGCCTATCTGGTTTCCTTTCAAATCGAACAGAACAGCACGTACACTTCCTGTTCCAGCGTCAATTGCCATTAAATAATTTTTTCATTGCAATGCACCGTCCTTTCTCTCAGTGTCTATATTGTTTTTTGATTGATAAAGATCTAATACTGCAGTAGCGGTATTTTCATCTGTGATGAGAACATCCAGATATTTTCCTGTCAATACAGCATAAATTGCTTCAATCTTGTGCGGACCACCTGCCACGCCGACAACGTTGTTATATTTTTTTCGATGTCCGTGAGTGCCGGGCTCATAAGCCGCTTTTCCAAATCTGTATCAATCAGATTTCCATTGATATCAATGAAGTGACTTAAAATATCGCCGACAGCGCCCTGTTTCTTCAAAAAAGAAGGTAGTCATCCGGTGTCAAAATCGAGTTTTTGATGATGGTTGCATTTGTATCAACGCCACCGATACCGACAACCGTAAAATCAGAAATCAAAGCCATTTTCGAGATACGCTGAATGGCAGTTTCTTTTTTAATTCTTCCATTATAAAGGAAGAACTTAAAATTAAAGGACACGGAATCAAATGTAAGCGGGCATTAAAAACATTGGACTCCGTATTTGGCAGATAATAATTGACACCGCCAGTCAGTGAAATTACATTAATCGGACTTTCGGATCGCTGGGCAAGGTAGTTTAAGATTCGGCTTGGAGTATCTCCGTATCCCATATTAATGTAAGAATTTTCTTTAATACGCTGGTTGATATACATGGAAGCAGCCTGCGCAAGTGAATCATTTAAAGAATCACTGGAAGGAACAGATGGAATGATAAGAATATCATTTAAATGGAAGAGTTCCTTAAAAGTATTTTCCATATGAAATCTTTTTGCGTTACTGTTTCGAATCTGGAAGGTGATCAATCCATTTTCCTTTGCCTTGTCAAGCAAACGCAGGATTTTGATGCGGTTAATACCTAATATCTTGGCGATTTCCTGCTGGGTAAGATTCTCAATATAGTAGTACCACGCAATTTTGATCATAAGTTCTTCTTCATAATTATAGTTCGAATCCATATTTAATTCTCCTAACAAGTAAAATAAAACAATTGTTCATTAAACTGAAATATGTTAATTCATAGTATAATTATGATTGTGCAAAATGTCAAGATAAAATGTTTTTTGTATAATTTATATAGGTAGAATGACCAAAAAAATAGAAAAAATCTCGAAAAGCTATGTTGACAAATGATAATACGAGTGTTAATATTAGTTCATCACTTGAACAAAAAGTACTTGAAGATAACGGAGGGGATAACATGGAGAACAACAAAAAACCAGACGCTGAAAATCTTCTGCAGGTTTGTGATATTTATAAATCCTTTGGTGACAATGCAGTCTTAAAAGGCATGACATTGAGCCTGGCATCTGGAGAAGTTCTTTCTCTTATTGGAGGTAACGGAGCTGGTAAAAGTAACCTTAATGAAAATCATTATGGGTATCTATACACACGACAGTGGAAAAGTCATTGTAAATGGAAAAGAAATGACAGCAGGAAAAACAACAGAAGCGTTATCCAGCGGTGTTTACATGGTACCACAGGAACCATTGCTTTTTCCCTAATATGACAGTTGAAGAAAATATTCTGATCGGTTTCACAAAACCACAGTCAGAACTTCATAAAGAACTTGTCGATACAATGAAGAAGATCGGTTGGAATCTTGAACTTAATCGTAAAGCCAATACATTGTCAATCGCAGAACAGCAGTTGGTCGAGCTTCTGAGAGGCTTGCTCAGACATGCAAAGATACTGATTCTGGATGAGCCGACAAGTGCACTTACTTTTTTAAAGAGGTAGAAAGTCTTTTTAAAGTAGTCAAAGACTTGAAAGCACAGGGAATTGGAATTATTTATGTCACCCATCGTCTGGATGAGGTGTTTGAGATTTCCACAGACGTTGGAATCATGAGAGATGGTCGAATCACTCTCATGGGAAAGATTGAAGAATTTACAAAAAGCAGCCCTTGTAAAAGGCTTGCTGCCAGATGCCACGGATCAGCAGGAAATCGTGAATAAAAAATACAGTTGATTACAGCAAAGATCCGGTTCTTGAATTAAAGATCTACAGTGGATATGGATTTAAAGATATTTCCTTAAAAGTATATCCGGGAGAAATCCTTGGAGTTGCAGGTGTTGTAGGTGCTGGAAGAACAGAGATGGCACAGACAATTTTTGGAATGGACAAAGTACTTGGAGGAAAAAAGTTTATCTGGATGGTAACGACATTACAGGACTGAGCACACAGAAAGTTATGAAAGCTGGTGTGAACTACGTTTCAGAAGACAGACATGCGGATGGAATTTTCAAGATTTCATCGGTTGCCTACAATATTACAAGCGGGGGTGTTAAGCGAATCTTTCATGGGAAAAGTTTTCTTAAACCAGAAGAAAGAAAAATCACTCACCCAGCAGTACATTTGATGATTTCCGCATCAAAGTTACCGGACAGGAACAGGAAGTTGGAAGCCTCTCAGGTGGTAACCAGCAGAAAGTAGTGATCGGACATGCGCTTGCTACAAATCCGAAGCTGATTATTCTGGATGAGCCGACACGAGGAATCGATGCAGGTGCCAGAACTGATGTCTACAATATTATTAAAGGACTTTCGAAAAAGGGATTGGCTGTACTTTTGATCTCATCTGATATGGAAGAAATTATCGAACTTAGCGACAGAGCAGTGACGATCCATCAGGGCAGATTAAACTGTGAGTTTGACAGAGCAGATATCAATCAGGAGAATTTAACAAAAGCATCCTTTGGTGTTATTGGAAAGGAGAAAGAATCATGAACAGTTTACGGGCAATCTTGAAAAAGAGAGAAATGACAAGTTTCCTTTGTCTGGTCTTGTTATTCATCGTGGTTGGCTGTATCAACCCGGCATTTTTACAGTAGGAAATATATCCGCATGTTTTAACTCATCTGTTCTGTTTGTCATTATCTCCGTTGGTATGGCATTTACGATCATGATTGGTGAAATCGATGTTTCCGTTGGTTCCTGTATGGGTATGACGGCGGTTGTAGTCGGCACCATGATATGTGATGGAAAGAACTGGATACTTGCATTTATTGTCGGAATCCTGATCGGTGTGATCGTTGGATGCATTAATGGATTTGGTGTTGCAATTATGAAAGCACCTTCCCTGATTTTTACATTAGGTGTAAACGGAATCTTACGTGGTCTGATGTTTATTTACACAGACGGTGCAGATGTTAACAATATTCCAAAAAGCTTTAAAGACATCTCAGCAAAAGCTCTTCCGGGAGTGAGACTTACATATTACTTTATTGGAGCGCTGATTCTTACAATTATCATCCATTTGATCCTTACAAATACAAGAAAAGGAAGATATGTAAAAGCAGTTGGTGATAATGCAGATGGTGCGAAGTTAGTAGGTATTAACCCGGTTGCAACAAAATTTTGTTTCCTATATTATATGTTCCGTTATGGCATCTATCGCAGGAATTTTATTCTGCAGCCGTATCGGTATTGTCACAACATCCAGTGGTAATGGTTACGAAATGACAGCAGTTGCAGCATGTGTATTAGGTGGTATCAGTCTTACCGGTGGTGTTGGTAGTGTGATCGGTTCAGCAATTGGTGCTGTAATTATGAGTTCCATCAGTTACCTTTTAGTATTTATGGGATTCTCATCTGATTATAATGATGCAATTACCGGAAGTATCCTGATTGTGATTGTGGTAGTTGACTCTGTAATGCAGATCAGATCAAGAATGAAATTAAGACATGAAAGACTGCAGGCAAGAACGCGGGATGACATGAATACGGAAGAGGGGGATGCATAATGAGCGGAATTTCTTCAAACGAGAAAAAAAGTAAGCATAAGGGAATGCTGAACTGGAATTTGTTTTTGATTGTTGTAATTCTTTTCGAATTTTTGATTTTTGGAGCTGCGAATCAGAAGTTTTTGAATATCTCTTCCATGTTTCGTAGTATGAACGACTTCGTTCCGATTGGAATTATTGGTATTTTTGTCACACTGGTTATGATTACCGGAGGAATCGATATTCAGGCTGGATCAATCGTCGGACTGACCTCTATCATTATTGGTGTTGCATGGCAGGACTGGGGAATGAATATCTGGCTGCTGTTGTACTTGCAATTGTGATCGCTATCTTATGTGGAACGCTGACTGGATTTTTTTATCGCATACTGTGGCGTACAGGCGATGGTCGCAACATTAGGTGGAAGTTTCTTATATGCAGGACTTGCCCTGATGGTTTCCACTTTGAGTGATACACCATCCTACATGGGAATTACAAACTTCCCGGATGCATTCCGAAACATTACCAAATTTAAAATCGGTACAATTTCACCGGGACCGGTTTTGGTATTTGTCATTATTGCAGTGATTATGGGAATTGTGTTACATAAAACCAAGTATGGACGTAAAATTTTTCCTTGTTGGTGTCAATCAGAATGCAGGAGAGTTCTCCGGAATTAATACAAAAAGAGTAATTCTTTCTACTTATGTATTGAGTGCTGTTGGTGCAAAGCAATCGCAGGTATTGTACTTACATCTTATTATAATGTAGCAAAATCTGACCTTGGAAGTACATTTACAATGAATATCATTACGATTGTAGTACTTGGAGGAACTTTATCAACAGGTGGTAAAGGAAATGTATTCGGAACAGTATTGGCAACCATCATTATTGGACTGATCAAATTTGGACTTCCGTTATGCTTTGGTATTAATTCACAGTATCTGGATGCACCAATCGGAATCCTGCTGGTAGTTGTATTGTTAGGACGTGCATTAATGGTTCATCCGGCATTCATAAATTACCGCGCAAAGTTAAAAAATAAGCGGCAGAAAGCAGCTTAGTACAAAATTGTTAGAAAATATCTAAACATACATATCACACATATTAAGGAGGAAATGTAATGAAGAAAAAGGATTTTATCAGCATTATTAGTTGGGGCAATGGTATCTTCCCTTTTAGCTGGATGTGGTGGAAGTGACAGTGCAAGCACAAGCGACAACAGCACAAGCGCAGGAAGCTCAGATGCGCAGACAACAGAGCAGGGCTCTTCTGATGCAACAGCAGAGGCATCTGGAATCGAAGGAAAAACAGTAGCATTCATTCCAAAATTAACAGGAAATGCATTCTTCGAAGTTGCAAACGACGGAGCACAGGAATATGCAGAAAAATGGGGAATCACTGTTGATTACATGGGAAGCTCTAACGCAAAGCAGTAGCAGATCAGGTATCTGTTATTAACCAGGCTATTTCTTCAGGGGTTGATGCAATCTGTATTTCAACTGTAGATGCAAGCAGGTGTATCTGATGCATTACAGGAAGCAAAGGATGCAGGAATCATGGTTACAACATGGGATTCTGATGCAAACAGCGATGACAGAACTTTAATGGTTTCTCAGGGAACACCAGAAGTTTTAGTAATGGACAGATGTTAGTAGATATGGCAGTTGATGGATTAAAGGAGAGAGGTAAAGATCCTGAAAACGATGAGATTAAATATTGCTGGCACTACTCACAGGCAACTGTAACAGACCAGAACAGCTGGCAGGTAGAAGGCGAGAAGATTATCGCTGAGAAATATCCAAACTGGACAAACGTTTACCCAGACAACTACTACTCAGAGCAGGATGCTGAAAAAAAGCTATCACAGTTGGTGAAGCTGTATTAGATGCAAACCCAGATATCGATGTTATTATCTGTAACGACTCTACAGCTCTTCCAGGACAGTTACAGGTCGCTGAGAACAAAGGTTACAACAAAGACAACATTACAATTACTGGTTTCGCAACACCAAACGCTGTAAAACAGTATTGCTCAAACGGAACTCTTTACAACTGGGGTCTGTGGGATGCAAAACTTCAGGGTGCTATGGGTTGTTATGTAGTCGCTTACCTTGCAAAAGAGGTAACACTGTAAAAGTTGGGCGACACAATTGACATTCCTGAAATCGGTTCCTGTGAAGTACTTTCCAACGATAGTATTTCAGCTGGCGCAAAGAACAGGTGATAAGAAAACAACGGTGTTGTTCTTCTTCCAGAGCGGCTGGTATTTACCGCAGATAACATGGATGATTATGATTTCTAATTATTAACAAACAAAAAAAAGAGAGAAGAATTATTAAATTGTGATATGTATGTAGTAACAAATAGTTTATAGTGAAAAAAGGAGATATATCGATGGCAGATTTAGAAGGACTTAAAGTAGCAAAAGATTATCACATTGATACACCATTTGCCAACCAGGATGGCTTTTATGTAAAAGGTGCAAACAGTCTGGATTGGGGAATGAAACGTCATTTAGCAAAAATATTTTCAATCAAAGAGTGGAAATACTGTAATGTTTGCTTTTGACCATGGATACTTTATGGGAAGCACAGCAGGATTAGAGACTGGATTTATTATTACCAAAGCTGGCACCATATGTTGACTGTTTTATGGGAACAAGAGGTGCTATCCGTACATGCTTAAAAACCTGAGTACACCAATGCAATCGCATTGAGAGTTACATCTGGTTCCAGCATGGTTCAGGCTGATTTAAGTCATGAAGTTGTTGCAGTAGATATCGAAGATTCCATCCGCATGAATGCAGATTGTATGGCATCACAGGTATTTATCGGAGCAGACGGACAGTTATCAAGTATTGATAATTTAAGCAAAGTAATCAATGCAGGTATGAGATACAGTGTTCCAACCTTAGGCGTATGTGCTGTAGGTAAAGACATGGAGCGTACCGACAGATTCTTTAAATTAGCTACACGTATTATCGCTGAGATGGGATGCCAGATGGTAAAAACCTATAACTGTGAAAACTTCGAAGAAGTCGTTGCAGCCTGCCCGGTACCAATCGTAGTAGCCGGTGGTAAGAAATTGGCTGAAAAAGATGCTTTGACATTAGCTTATGATGTAATCAGCAAAGGTGCAAGAAGGTGTTGATATGGGAAGAAATATCTTCCAGAGCCAGCATCCGGTTGAAATGGCACAGGCTGTTCATAAGGTAGTACATGAAGGCTTTACAGACAAAGAAGCATATGAATTTTACGAAGATCTTATTCATTAATACAATGAGAAGAAGGGGCAGGCTGTTTTGGCCTGCCCCTTTTTTTGGAAAGAGGATGAGAAATGGTTATCAAAATACTGGAAATGGCATTGCCCGTGCTTATCATGCTGGGGCTTGGATATTTTTGCAAAGCAAAAAAAATGTGTTTGATGAAAAAGGGCTGCTTGGCTTAAAAGCGTTCATCAGCAATATTACGCTGCCGGTGGTATTATTCAATGCATTTTTGTGTGCAGAGTACAATGCGAAAATTGTAGTGTTGTTTGTTTTGATTTATGTGGGCTATCTGCTTGCAATCGGTACAGGACTTCTGCTGAATAAAACAGGGAAAAGCTGTTCTGTGTTTATGCCGTTTCTGTTGGCGAGTGCGTGGAAGGCGGAATGCTCGGATATGCGCTTTACGGACTGATCACTGGAACGCAGACCGGATTTGCGGCAGTTGATCTGGGACAGACTGTTTTTGCATACACGGCATTTCTTGCACTGTTAAAAATGACGGATGGAAAGAAAGTCACCGCCAGAAATCTCCTGGGCAATATGTTTTCCAATAAATGTTTCTGGGGCATGCTGCTTGGTATTATCTGTGGGGCAACCGGAATTGGAAAACTTGTCTTAAACAGCAGTGTCGGCGGAATCGTTACTTCGGTCATCAGTATGATCGCAGCACCGACGAGCGCAATCGTACTTCTTGTTGTTGGATATGAATTAAATATGAAACGTGAGTTGATGAAAAAAGTACTTATTACAGTTGTAACACGTCTGGCAATCATGGCAGTACTTTTTAGTGGCAGTGAGTGCAATTGTCACAGGAATTTTCGGATACGACAAAGAACTTGAAGTTGCGTTGATGGTGTTATATTCGCTTCCGGCACCGTTTATCATTCCAATGTTTGCAGACCTCGGAGACGACAGCGAATATGTTTCGACGACGCTTTCGGTCAATACTGTCGTCACGATTATTCTGTTTGTGTTTATCTCGGCATTCTATATTATGTAGGGAATATTTTTATTGAGAAACTGCGTGAAGAAAACGATTTATTAGTTGCATTTATGTGTAGATTCTCTTATATTAGTATAAGAACATCAAATCTGAGGGGATTTAGATGAGAGAAAGGATATCAAACAAGATGATGGAGAAAGAGAACTTTAATGTTGTAGATATCTTTGGAGAAAATGTATTTAACGATTCTGTCATGCAGGCTCGTTTACCAAAGAAAGTTTACAAAAACTTCACGAAGTAATGGAGGAAGGAAAAGAATTAGACCTCGAGACCGCAGATGTCGTTGCTCATGAGATGAAGGAGTGGGCAATTGAAAAAGGTGCAACACATTATACGCACTGGTTCCAGCCGTTAACCGGAGTTACGGCAGAGAAACACGATTCTTTCATTACTGCGCCTATGGAAAACGGCAAGGTTTTTGATGAGTTTTTCGGGAAAAGAATTAATTAAAGGTGAACCGGATGCATCATCTTTTTCCATCCGGTGGATTAAGAGCGACTTTTGAGGCGAGAGGATACACAGCATGGGACTGTACTTCTCCGGCATTCGTCAGACAGGACGCAGCAGGCGCAACACTCTGCATTCCGACCGCATTCTGTTCCTACACAGGAGAAGCGCTTGACCAGAAGACACCATTGCTTCGTTCCATGGAAGCGATCAACGAGCAGGCACTGCGTCTGATCCGTTTATTCGGAAACACAACCTCTAAAGAGAGTAAATCCTTCGGTAGGACCGGAGCAGGAATACTTTATTGTAGACAGAGAAAAATATTTACAGAGAAAAGACCTGATCTTTACCGGACGTACTTTGTTTGGTGCAATGCCTCCAAAAGGACAGGAAATGGATGACCATTACTTTGGAAGCATCCGCGAGCGTATCGCATCCTATATGAGAGATGTCAATATTGAACTTTGGAAGCTTGGCGTGTCCTCGAAGACACAGCATAATGAGGTCGCACCTGCACAGCACGAACTGGCTCCGATTTATGCAGTGGCAAATATCGCAGTTGACCACAACCAGCTTATCATGGAGACTTTGAAAAAGGTTGCATATCGTCATGGTTTACAGTGTCTGCTGCATGAGAAACCATATGCAGGGGTGAATGGTTCCGGTAAGCATGACAACTGGTCCATTACGACAGACGATGGCATTAACCTGTTAGAACCGGGAAAAACGCCGCACGAAAATATTCAGTTCCTTTTGGTGCTGACCTGTATTTATAAAAGCAGTGGATACCCATGCCGATCTTTTGCGCGAATCGGCAAAGCAGATGTCGGAAATGACCACAGACTTGGCGCAAATGAGGCACCACCGGCTATTTTATCCGTTTATCTTGGAGAGCAGTTAGAGGACGTGTTATCACAGCTCATCAGCACTGGAGCTGCCACACACAGTATCTCCGGACAGAGATTAGAGACAGGTGTAAAATCCCTGTCTGACTTTATGAAGGATGCGACAGACCGTAACCGTACATCTCCGTTTGCGTTTACCGGAAATAAATTTGAGTTCCGTATGGTAGGTTCCCAGGACTCTGTTTCCCAGCCGAACGTTGTGTTAAATACAATTGTGGCAGAGGCATTTGCATAGGCGTGTGATGAACTGGAAAAAGCAGATGACTTTGACATGGCTGTGCATGATCTCATCAAAAAATATGCGACAGAGCATCAGAGAATCGTATTCAATGGCAACGGATATTCAGACGAATGGGTAGAGGAAGCCGAAAGACGTGGACTTCCGAATATCAAATCCATGGTAGATGCCATTCCTGCATTAAATACAGAAAAAGCGGTTGCTTTATTTGAAAAATTCGGTGTATTTACAAAGGCAGAGCTTGATTCCCGTGTCGAAATCGAATATGAGACCTATGCAAAAAGAAATCAACATCGAAGCAAAGGCAATGATCGATATTGCAACAAAGCAGATCATTCCGGCTGTTATCCGCTATACCACAACACTGGCACAGTCCATCAATGCAGTAAAAGCAGCCTGTGGCGCAGATATCAGCGTGCAGACAGAGATTCTGATGGAAGTATCAGACCTTCTTGCAGACACGAAGAATGCGCTTTCAAAAATTAGAGGAAGTGACTGCACAGGGTGCGACTATGGCACAGGGGAAGAGAGCAGGCAGTATTCTATCGCGATGAGGTGATGACTGCAATGAAAGCTTTGCGAACACCGGTTGATAAGCTGGAGATGTTAGTAGATAAATCCATGTGGCCAATGCCATCTTATGGTGATCTCATGTTTGAAGTATAATTTTACATAGAAAATACAATTTTAACAAAAATAAATTGTTTCCATGGAAATAAATGTTAATTTTATACAAAATATGAAAAAAAAATAAAAAATAGTCTTGAAAAATGATTTTGATTGTATTATTTTAGTTACAACAACAAAACATTGCGAGAAAATGAACGAAGGCGTTCCAACAGAGTTGGAGCGCCTTTTTTCGTGAGTAGCGATGAAAATGCCGTGCTTGCACGAACATTTGAGGAGCACCGCGAAAACTTGAGAAACATTTGTTTCTCAAGTCTGTGAGCAGCGATGTTTGATTAATCAAGAATCAAATCTTAGGGGATTTGGATGAAAAGAAAGGATGTAGAAAGATGAGCGAGAAAGAATACTTCAATGTAGCAGACATCTTTGGAGAGAACGTATTTTAACGATGCTGTCATGCAGGAACGTCTTCCAAAGAAAATTTACCAAAAAACTTCATGAAGTCATGGAGGAAGGAAAAAGAATTAGACCTTGATACAGCAGATGTCGTTGCACATGAGATGAAAGAATGGGCAATTGAAAAAGGAGCAACACACTATACACACTGGTTCCAGCCGTTAACCGGTGTAACAGCAGCAGAGAAACATGATTCTTTTATCACGGCTCCAATGCCAAACGGAAAAGTATTGATGAGCTTTTCCGGAAAAGAGCTGATCAAAGGTGAACCGGATGCATCATCTTTCCCATCCGGTGGTCTTAGGGCAACGTTTGAAGCCAGAGGATATACAGCGTGGGATTGTACATCACCGGCATTCGTCGACAGGATGCAAAGCAGGCGCAACACTGTGTATTCCAACTGCTTTCTGTTCCTACACAGGTGAGGCGCTTGACCAGAAAAAACACCATTGCTTCGTTCTATGGAGGCAATTAATGAGCAGTCCCTTCGATTGATCCGGTTATTTGGAAACACAACCTCGAAAAAAGTAAACCCCTTCCGTTGAATGGAACAGGAATATTTCATTGTTGACAGAGAAAAAATATTTACAGAGAAAAGATTTGATTTTCACAGGCCGTACCTTATTCGGAGCGATGCCTCCAAAAGGCCAGGAGATGGATGATCATTACTTCGGAAGCATCCGTGAGCGTATCGCAGCTTACATGAAGGATGTCAACAAAGAACTCTGGAAACTTGGTGTATCTGCAAAGACACAGCATAATGAGGTCGCACCTGCACAGCATGAGTTAGCTCCAATTTATGCAGAAGCAAACATTGCAGTGGATCACAACCAGTTAGTCATGGAGACATTGAAAAAAGTTGCTTACCGTCATGGCTTACAGTGCTTACTTCACGAGAAACCATTTGCAGGAGTGAACGGTTCCGGTAAACACAACAACTGGTCGATCACAACAGATGATGGAATTAACCTGTTGGATCCGGGCAAAACGCCACATGAGAATATTCAGTTCCTATTAGTTTTAACCTGTATCTTAAAGGCAGTGGATACACATGCAGATCTGTTAAGAGAATCCGCAGCAGATGTCGGAAATGATCACAGATTAGGAGCAAATGAGGCACCGCCGGCAATCCTTTCCGTGTTCCTGGGCGAGCAGTTAGAGGATGTGTTGTCACAGCTGATCAGCACTGGTGAAGCCACACACATAGTATTTCAGGAAAAATGTTAGAGACAGGTGTTAAAACATTACCTGATTTCATGAAAGATGCAACAGACCGGAACAGAACGTCACCATTTGCATTTACCGGAAACAAGTTCGAGTTCCGTATGGTAGGTTCTCAGGATTCCATCGCACAGCCAAACGTTGTATTAAATACAATCGTTGCAGAAGCATTTGCAGAAGCCTGTGATGAACTGGAAAAAGCAGATGATTTCGATATGGCAGTACATGATCTGATCAAAAAATATGCAACCGAGCACCAGAGAATTGTATTCAATGGAAATGGTTATTCTGAGGCATGGGTAAAAGAGGCAGAGAGACGTGGACTTCCAAACATCAAATCCATGGTAGATGCAATCCCTGCATTGAATACTGACAAGGCAGTTACATTATTTGAAAAATTTGGTGTATTTACAAAAGCAGAACTTGATTCCCGTGTTGAGATCGAATATGAGACTTACGCAAAAAGAGATCAATATTGAGGCAAAGGCAATGATCGATATCGCAACCAAACAGATCATTCCGGCAGTGATCAAATACACAACGGTTCTTGCAGAGTCCATCACAGCAGTGAAGGCAAAGATGCGGCGCTGATGTGAGTGTTCAGACAGAGATCCTGACAGAGGTATCTGATCTGCTTGCAGATGCAAAATCAGCACTTTCCAAACTGGAAGAAGTCACTGCAAATGGTGGTGCAATGGAAGAGGGAAGAGCACAGGCAGTTTATTATCATGATGAAGTAAAAAGCAGCTATGGATGAGCTACGTGCACCGGTTGATAAATTGGAAATGTTGGTAGATAAGTCCATGTGGCCAATGCCTTCTTACGGAGATCTGATCTTTGAAGTATAATAACAGAACGGTATACATAAAAAACTCCCATGGGGGGAGGATGCCAGGTGGTTCTCCACCTGGCAGATTATGAAAAAAGTTTATATAAAAAAGTAATCAAAACTTTGAAACTGTCTTTTGTTTTTATGCTTTTTATTATATGCAGAAGAAGTGAAAAATTCATGTTCACATCATGAAAGGTTTTTAAACAAATTGTGAACAAATAAAGAATAGAAAACAAGGAGGATTGTTATGAAGAAGTTAGAGATTATTATTAAACCGGAGAAACTTGAAGACTTAAAAGAAGTTTTAGATTCCTGTGAAGTAAACGGTATGAATATCGTAAACAGCATGGGTTATGGTAATCAGAAAGGTATCATTAAAAATTACCGTGGTTCTGAGTATGCTGTAAATCTTCTTCCTAAGGTTAAAGTGGAGACGGTCGTAACAGATGAAGTTGCACCAACTCTGATCGATAAGATCGTAAAAGGAAATTAATACCGGACATTTTGGTGATGGTAAGATTTTCGTATATGATGTAGAAGATGCAGTTCGTATCCGTACCGGCGAACATGGTACAGATGCATTGTAAGATTCTATGGATGGAAAGAGAGTCCTAAAATAGAATTAGTTTTTTGTTATGAAAAAAAAATTGAATCAGGAAAAACGATTATCAAAGGGGATAATAAAGGGTGTAGTCTCACCTGAATTATCTCCTTTTTTATATCGCAAAACAAGGAGGCTAAATCCTCTCCTCGCCAGAGGGCTCGGATTTTGCTTCGCAAAACAAGGAGGATTATTATGGATATGAGTGTATGGTACCTGATGGGTGCAGCGTTAGTATTTTTTATGCAATGTGGATTTGCAATGGTAGAAGCAGGCTTTACAAGAGCAAAAAATGTCGGCAACATTACGATGAAAAACTTAATCGGATTTGCATGGATCGCCTTGCAATCCCATAACTCAAACATCGCGGCAACAGAGCCTATTACATGAAGTGAGGGCAAACATTTGTATTGGTATCGAAACTATAGAATAATTCAATAAAGCGTGTAAGTAGATTATTGCGTACAAATGCTTCTGGCCGCAAATTTTGGCAGGTTGGAAAGAACAGGTAAATCAAAAACCGTGATCGTATAGGTGACTATCATAAAAATACATCATACGCCGAAATGCGGGTACATCGACGAAAAAAGTATAAACCAACGTACCGATTAGAAAAAGACAAACCAAAATAGATACGGAATCAACGCCCATTCACAAAATGGTATTATATCATCGAGTCCACAATAGACGGGATAGTAATTTCGTTGCGGTTGCAAACCGCTCAAGAAACAAAAACAGCAAGCCGAAAATTGGCCAGTAAAGCAATAGCCTGACGTGAGAAAAATTCAGGTGTATTAAGTTTATGGATGCGGAACTCACGGTAATTAACTTCCGGCTTTATATGATTACTTTGCATGACTGTATATCCATTCATAGATTTTATCGGCTGCCATTACATTCGTCTCTGCGACCGCATTGCCGCGCGCATTTTAGAAAGAAGCACTGAGCAATGTACGTAACTAACGAAGTACGA
>VOFJ01000641.1_pt1 | contig 37320 bp, 64 predicted proteins | sample 5384081 | NCBI WGS metagenome assembly VOFJ01 (sample SAMN12384729, study PRJNA508395) | human gut metagenome | isolation source: healthy gut I | host: Homo sapiens
ACCTGTAGCCCTAGTGGGATTTTTGGGAAATGGCAGAAACAATGCTATCCAATGAGTTGTTGAACGCATCGGTATAGGCTTGACCTGTTAGCCCTTTCAATTGGTTTGCGGATTCCATCGCCATATCTCCTACCAAATCCCATACAGCCTCCGTGCCTCCACGAATAGAACTTTTGCAATACGGCAAAAGTAAATTCAAATTGTCAATCTCTTTTTCGTGGTGTCTTGAAATTCACCCGTTGCCGTGGTCGCTTCTTTTTGTTTGCCCGTAAAAAGAGTAATTACACTGACCAATGCACCTATCAATCCCAGTACCCAGCCGATAGGATTTGCTCATCATGGAAGCCCAAAAGAGCCTTTCACCGCTACCGTTGCTTTTGTCGTGATTGCAGTCAGTACGGAAGTTACAGCCCCTTGTGTTGTCTTTGCCGTAGTATCTGCCACGGAAGCGGCTGTGGATTGCTTGGCGGCTGTAGCTTCAAGTAGTTTTTTTCTTTGCGTAAAAAATCGGATTGGGTGGCTAAAGCCGTCTTTCGTGCGATAGCTGCGTTATCCTCCGCTGCCTCCATCTTCTTAGTGGCAATGGCTATCTTTTCAGCGTTCCCAGTCTGTTGTGCCCTGTACACTTCCAAATAGGCACGTTCTACAGCCGCCTTTGCCGCCAGTGCATCAGCCCGTGCCGATTCCATCTTTACGGCTGCTGCCTTGACATCGGTACGCATGGCATTTAAGGTAGCCGCACTGTTTTGTGTCTTAACGGCAACCTCATTTTCCAAAGCGGCACGATACACGGCACTTTTAGCCGACAAGTCTAACTTGCTTAGAGCCTTGCTTTTGTTCAACGGTAAGAACACTCAGAGCCACCGCCTCATAATTGGCAGAAGAAGCCGTTAGATTCAAATTGGAAAGATATTCCGCTTGTTGGACGGTAAGCATTTGTTGAATGGCGGCAATGCGTAACCGCTTTACCATGTTGGCGTGTTCCTCTACCGTCAGTTGTGCTTGCAATGCTGCGACATGGCTGTTTTGGGCTGCAACCATCGCTTTTTGTCTGAGCTACCATCTGCCCAGTAGCAACGGCTTCCAACTTCATTAAGGAAATCTTAGCCTGCCTTGCCGTGTTATCTAAAAGAGCAACGCCCGTATATCCCTTTGTGGCTAATGTATTCAGTACAATAGCGGCTTTCACGCTTCCATAGCCTATAGCAACGGCTTTCAAAATACGCAAAATATCATCCAAATGCTCTGCCATATAGGTAGCACTTTCAATAGCTCCGGCAAAAACATCTTGATTGTCCGCACCCAACTTGTTTAACGATTGTTCCCACGCATCACCCATGTTGGAAATCATACCCGTTAGGGACTTGCTTTTGTTCTTGCATGAGGTTGTAGTAAGTCCCGGCTTTACCCGTCATGTTTTGGAAAGCCTTTTCTACTTCCGCAAAGCCAACCTTACCCTCCGTTACAAGGTTAGAAACCTCATCTTTGGTTACACCAAGCACTTTAGCCAGTTCCTCATAGATGGGAATACCACGCCCGGCAAATTGCCGAATATCCACGGAAAATGCCCTGCCTTGTGTCCGTAGCGTTCCATAGAGGTAGGCAATATCCTGTAGTGGCGCACCCACACCCGAAGCCACGTTACCCAGCATTACCAGCTCATCCACCACGTTATCCACGGTTGAGCCGTAAGCAAGCATCTGTTTGGCACTACTCGCAATGCCCGAAAGGTCAAACGGAGTTTTGGCGGCTGTATCAATAAGCCTATCCATCAAGCCCTTTGCCTGCGTACCACTTTTGAGCATGGTTGTAAAGGCAATTTCCAACTGTTGAAACTGCCCACGTGTTTGCACGATACTTTGAAGCAAAGTCCCCATACCCTGCCCAACGAGGTAGGAAACAATGTATTTCGCTCCATTTTGCGCAAAAGCTCTGAATGGAGTTATCCATCACAGACGATTCCGATACGGCTGTGGATGAAACCTGTTTGATACTCCTCCTTTCCATCGCTTGTGCCGACACGTTGAAATCATTTATATCAAGGGTGGCTTTGAACGCCAACGCTCCGTTTATATTATCCATTACATTATTCCTTTCAGATAATTCTTAATATCATCCTTTGTCTTTAGCTGTACAGGCGGCTTCCCACCATCTTTGTTTCCGTCCGTTTGCTCTGGCTCTTGTTCCACACGTGCCGCATCTGCCAGCATGATTTGTACGTTTAGCCAACTGATACCCCAAAGCAGATAATCGTAAGTCCAGCCAAAGGACTTGATAATTTCCCCCACGATTACCCCACGGGCTATTTAGCCCAATTACTCTACTCGGTTTGCTTTGAGTTTTTTCGGATTGGTCGTTCCCATCTCCCGTATTGACCGAATAGAGGACGTAAAACCCCCGGGATTCATCATTTGGCTTATCACGTCTGCCAGCCTTTTCAAGCCGGGTAGATGTAAGGTGTTCCATGAAAAACGCTTTCAAGGCTTTCACCTCTTTGTCTCTTTAGATGGGTCAGCTACCACGGGATTGTTAAGCACGGCTACGGCTGCAATCTCAGCCATCAGAGGAATATACTTGAAAAGGCGTTTGCTTTCCTGTATGGGTTCGGCTTGTATCTTTTCCTCATCGTATTCTATATTCAGATACAACCGCCTCAAACAATCCATCGTACCCAAATAAAGAGGCTTCAAATGGAAGTGGCGCATATATACACGCTCCATAGTTTGCAAAGCGGCATTGGGTACTTCTGTTTCGGACACATCCCAGCCTTTGGGAATACGTTTGTCACGCCACATCTTTACATGGTTCGGAAAATGCTTATTCCACCAACGGATGAAGCGTGGCGGTTTTACCGGGTTAATTTTAAGCGGTACATTGAATTTCACTCCCATGTTCACAAGTGCCTGTATCGCCTTTTTTCTTCGATTTCCAAGCGTTCTTCACGGGTCAATTCACGTTCATTATTCAGTTGTTCCATTTGTCTTAAAAGTTAAAAAGCCCCCCCCATCCGGGGATAGGAGGCTATCGGTTCTCAGACTTTTTCAGTGTCATGCTACTGTTGGGTCGCTCATTTCCTCGCTTGCTTGCAAGTTTGATTGAACTTGATAGTCATAGGCACAAGGCAGATACCCTTTGAAGAATAGGTAATCTCGAATGTCGGGATGATACGCACATTGGCACACCCGATAAACAAGCCCTCTTCCGGTTGAATCCATAACGCCCACTCCTTGTATTCCAATTTTCGTGGACGAATCCAAGTGCGCTTGCCCTTTTCTCCAGCAATAGTACCACCGAAATAACGTGCAAGCAATTCCAAATCCGGGTCCATCAAAGAAAGCTCCACATTTGTAGGTGTTTCACCCACCAACGTAATAACCTTGCTTGACGTTTCCGACTTATGTTCCGTGATTTCGGGAGAATCATCTTTCAAGTTGCAAGTGTCTTGATACACATCGCCCAAATCAAGCCATTGGTTGCCTTTTGCGGGCATACTTCCATCGGTCATGGCAGGGGCGATATAAATCTTTTTCAACCCCATTGTTGCTAAAATCGGCATAATCTTAATTTTTTATTAGTTGATACTCTTTTTCTCTTACTGTAAGCTCCAAAGCAAGGGAAACAAAATGTTCGTTTTGGTCTTTCTCCTTAATCGGTGGGTTAAACCGCCCTATGTTCCAGTTATAGCCTTTCCCACTTTCATAATGGTTTTTCAACACCTCAACCACCTTTGCCCTTATCTCTATGAGCCTCTTAAAATGTGTCCTGTAAACGGCTTGCCCCTTGCCTTTGGCTATCACCTTATCCGGCACATGAATATTCACGTTTATCTGACCGTAGCGCACGGATGCTTCACCGTCTATCGTATGAGGGACAATTATCACATCCTCTTTGGTGTAGTCGTTACGCTCGTAATCAATCACACCCGAAATGAAGTTTTTTTCACCTCGCTTGCTTGAAGCATGGCGTAAACCTTTGTTGCTATTTCCTCAGTCGTTATCATGCTGCGTTCCCGAATAATTCGATTGCTTTCTTATTAGCTTTCATCACCAACTTGTTAATCTCGGCAGGAAGTTCGCTTTTTGGCTTTCAGTTCGGCAGGTAGAATCACGTTGTACCCTTTGGCTTCCACGTAGGCGGCATAATTCATTCCGGCTACTATAATGAGGGAAAAAGTGTTTGGCAGCGTGGCGGCATACTTCATTGCAGCCTCCAACATGGCTTTCGCACCCTCTCCGGGCTGGTCTGACCCACCATAGTAAACGATTTCCTTATTCTGTACCACGGCATAGCCTATAGAGTTGGTTAAATTGCCCGTTTGGTCTTGGTAGTTGTGGCTATCCTTAGCATACTTAGCCAGCTTTTCGCCCATGTATTTTAACAAGGTTACGAAAGCCAATTCAAGTTGCTTTTTGGAAAGCAGCCACGGGGTTTAAGATAGCCCCTTTGTCAAACATCGGCATTATCCCCATATCTCTATGTATTTAGGGGTTTGTATCATCTATTCCCGAAATGGTGAACTCATCCACACCTCCACGCTCCAAAGTCACTTCCACACGTGCGCCTATACTCAAATCACCCTCAAAGTAGGATGGTAAAAACACATCAAAGGTGTATGAATACATTTGCCCGTCCGTTCCCAATCGTTGCTTGGCAGGTATGAATTTCTCCACTTGACACTCACAGCCTTTCACCCACACGGGCGCATCATCGTCCGTGTAAAATCCTGTTGCTTCATCCCTCGTTGCTTCAAGGGGCAAAGCGGTGTATCTGAAAGTTCCGTTATTCCGTGCCATATCACCACAAATTAGAGCCGTCCGTAATGGAAGAAACTTTGACAAAATCCGAAACGTCCAAACCGTTCTCGTTGCAAAGGTCTTTAATGCGCTTCTCCAATTTCTCCACGCTGTAGCCTTGTGAGGACTTACCTAACGTGTCATTGGTAAGCACAATCATCCGCTTTAGCACCTTTATAGCGGCTATGGCTATCGTGCGTTGGTCTGTGTCGGCATTGTACTCACTATCCCAGTCGCTTATCTTCACATCAGCAAGTGCCTTTTGCAAAGCAAGGCGGCTTGGGGGTATAGGGTTCAAAGGCTCACCCACCAACGCATTGTATTTTGTCAAAGTTCCCATCACTACTATTTTTCAAGGGCTTCTTTCAAAGCCGTTACACTCTCATCTGAAAGGGCTTCAATCGCTTTGGTTACACTCTTAACCCCGGCATTTTTGGCAACGGGGGGCATTGATGGATTCCAAAGCATCCTTTACCACATTCAAATCATATTCATTGTCTTGGAAAGTGACCTTTTCAGCCTGTTTACTTTCCAAAGACTTAATCACACAAATGCCCCTTGCAACCAAATCATTAACTCGGTTAAGCTCATCGGTATGCAAGGTTTTCACCTACCTTGTAGATTTTGCCTTTGTCGTTTTTGTCTATAAACGCTTTCTTTACTGCCAGTTCCATAAGCAAAAGATTTAGCCTACTTCAAGAGCTGTTGCACTCTCAAATTCGGATTTAGTCCAATAGGTACGTGCCACACCATTTGCATCGGCTGGTACTTCCTTTTCCTCAAAGCCACGCACCTGTAAACAGATGATAGCACCAATTTCAGTGATAAGAGGCAACAAACGTCCAGAGCCTTGTGTATATTCGGCTGCAACTTGACCAGTGGATTCCCCGGTACGCCACTTGGCGATACGAATACCACCGCCAGCGTTCATGTAGTCCACGTTTTCTTCCTCTATCAACTCGCTATCTTCAATGGCGGGCTGAATTTCACCGATAACCCCGGCAGGCTTGATACAGATAAAGTTGTGATTCCACGGTTCAAGCGATTTACGCTTACCGTCCATATCCATACCCATTTTACGGGTAATCACCGTTACAGGGGGGATTTCATTACCAGCAAGCAAATCTGCCATCTGAGCCGTTGTTACGGTCTGAGCCTTTTTTTATCGTTACCATGTACCAACAAACGGGTCGTTTCGTCCATACGCAACCAAAAATAGAGGTCTTGGCTCATAAGGATTTCGCCCGGCTCAATGCCACGGTTACGCAGGTCACTACAGATAGCCGACAACATCAGGACGGGGACAACTTGCCAGCTTTGGTATTGGCAGAGTTCCACAAGAAAGTCTGATACCAGCTTGTTTGTTTCCGGCATTTGATAATCCACCTCGTACTTACGTCCACCCGGATTGTTGATTTCCGGCACGAACTGAGCCACACCCCAATTAGAGAATGCCATCAAAGCAATAAAGTCCATCACGTCCTTACAGCCCAAATAAGCATCTTTCATGTCGTGGGTAAGGGTCTTTTTCAATTTGCTTCACCTTAGCGGATACACTCAAACGGGGATTTTCGTAAACCTCCATCAGTTTACGGTAATCACGTGCATACATGGGGAACTTGTGACCCACACGGGGATTTCCTTAGTCCACACATCGAAGCCGTCAGAACGCCTCATAGGTGTAGGTGATTCATCACCAATCAATGTAGCCATGATACGCAAGTTGTACTTACCTACAAGTGCCTCGGCAGTCAATGACATTTGGGGCGTGTTGGTAGTAAACCAACTATCACAGTACATCTTCTGAAAAAGGGTTGTTTCACGTTCGGAAGCCTTATCAAAAGTCTTTTTCCACGTTGCCAAAAAGTCAAGCGGTTTGCCGTCCTTGTGAAGCCCCTTTGAATGTTGAAAAAATAGATTTCATGTCGTTACGCTAATTTTAGTTAGTGTGATTTCGTTAATTTCACGTGGGGATTCCCTTTCAAGTAATCGCCCGTAGTGTCCTTTGCCCGGCAGGGATAGGCGGCACACGTCTTTCGTACATTGCGTATTGCATGGTGTCGGCAGAAACATCTACAGAGGTTTCAAACTCGCCTACTTCCACATCGGCAATCAGTACGGAGTTGGAAGTGCCACGCTCCTTTGATTTTGCGGCAGTTTGTCCGTCCGAAACAACCTCTACCAATACATCATCCTTTACAAGCCCGGCAATGGCTTTGGAGAGAGTGACAATGTAATTGTTTCCGTTTCGCTCAATCTTTTCGATTGTGGGAACATCGGCAATGGCTGTAGCGGCTGTCCCGTCTTTCAGCACCAAATCACCAACGGCAAAGCAAGGCTCGTAGAACTCATCCACGTACAGGCTTACTTTCTTGGTGTTTTCCGCATCCACTTCCCACCACTTTTGCAGTCTTGATGACTTGCACCGTCCTTTTCACCTCATCCTTGATAGCAAGCGTTCCGGCAGGCACGGTATCGCCAACAGCGAAATGTTGGTTTTTCCACGTCCAGATTGAAGCCGCCTTGCACGATAGAGGGGCGAACCCGTGAAAATGGGTCGCATCCCGGTAAATGAAGCAGTCTTTCTTTTCATTTCATCTTTTTATTTTACGGTTATTGATTCCAGCAAGCTATCAGCAGCTTCATCAATTTGCTTTTCACTTGCCGCCTTAGAACCCCTGAGTGTTTCATCATCAAGCCCATTTTGTAATAAGGCTCCTGTTTGTAAGCGGAAACGGCATCCTCAATATCTTCATCATCGGAGATTGATTTTTGCCAAACGGTCACGGAGATAAGCCGGGATTTTTTGTGCTTTTCCATAGCCTTAACTACTTCCTTCGCACGGGCTTCCTTGCTTTCTTTGGCTTTGTAGCCAGCAATAACCTCTTCCATGTCCTTTAACCTCTTTTCAGTCGCTTCATCCAAAGCCACCTTACCTTTCAGCCGTTCTTCCTCTTCTTTCTTTTTCCTCTCCTCTTCGGCTTTCTTTTCTTCTTCGGTCTTGGTTTCTTTGTTCTTGTTCGCCCATCGGGTTGCCTCACCTTGACTTTCCTTAGCCACTTCCGCAATCAGATTTGCCGTACTTTCTATTGCCTCATCATCGGTAGAATCATCCTCAATGCTGCCACCCATTTTTCGGTTATCGCTTTAAGGTACTTCTCCGAAAGACCAGTGTCTTTACACAAGCCTTTGACTTTCTCAAAAGAGTTTCTTATTCATTGTTGCTTTTGTTATTTAATAAGTTGAACTTCTACAGAGCAAAGATATGAAATAAAATCATATCTGCGTTCAATAAACACACAGATATTTTACTCGGTAAATTACTTGCCTATTAGTAGCTTACGCTTAAAAACAAGACGTAAAAGCGGTTTTTCATTTGCTGTATTCAATATAACAAATATGCGTTTGATTAACACATAAGGAATAATATTTTTCATTCAACGAAAATATATCCTCAGAAAAGCGCAAAATATATCCTGTTTTGCAGTAAATATATCCATTATGGCGTTTCCCTAACGTAACGACTTGTTTACCGAATTTCATTCAGTAAACTATATCTGTAGGACGAATGTATTTCAGAAATGGGCAATAAGCACTTACCCCATTACAACATGAAGTTATCGTGTATTATCTCGGAGAACCCGGCTTAGTAGAAAGGTTTGTTGAATTGAATAAAACAAAATAGGGATGCCGCATTTGAGGTGACATCCCTATTTTATATCAAAGAAATGTATGCTTTTGACTTTTCATCAAACGTCTTGCGGCTTTCAGTACCGGGCGCACCGTATTTTTCAGTAAGCACGGTTTCCGCATTTATCAACTTGCTTGTATCAATCTTCCTCATGGCTATCACATAAGCATGGCTACTTGCTTTTCAATGGCTTTCTTGATAAAAGTGTTGATTGAGATTCCAGACTGTTTCGCAAGTATGGCTATCTGACTGTGGATTTCGGGCGAAATACGAATATTCAAAAGAACCCGAATAGCTTTTTGTGCGGCTCTATCCCGTGCTCCTCGCAATAGGCAATATAATCATCTACCGCCTCGTTAAAATCCTCTCTCAGTTCGGCAACCGTTTCACCCTCGTATGAAATAAGCGTGTCCTTTGGCAAGTCAAGCACCTTTCCGAAAAGGCAATTATCTTTTTTCGCTCACTTCTATGCTTCCGATATAACCTTTGTAATTCAATGTATTCATAACAAATCGTTTTTAGTTAGAAATTCAAGTACTTGCTTTTAAAACATAGCCTTTGATAATATTGCCGGGATGTGGCTTATGAACCGTGTAAGTACTTTTCCCCTTGGCGAATATGGCACGTGAACCACTCGTTTTGCCTTTGTTGTTCATGTTATACCCGAAAATGGAAAACAGACGTACCAACTCATCCCATGTAAAATCATTAGGCTGCCTCTTAAAACGTTCTATAAGTTTTTCCTTTGTACCCATGTTTTATGTTTTTGCAAATGTAACTAATTTATAGTCGCAAAACAATTGACACGAGACATTTTTTATTCATGTCTTGCAATATACGTCTATCAAACACATATTTCGCTAACAGCCGAAGATTTTCCACGATTTATTTGTTTGTTTACTTGACAAACATTATCTTTGTGACAAATCAAAGAACCGCCATTCTTTCTTGAATGGTTATAGGCTACCTCAATGGTAGCTTTTTTTTTTAGGATTATGGAAAAAGTAACAGTTTACATTGACGGGTTCAATTTCTATTATGGATTGAGAACCAAAAAGAAAAATAGAACAGGCATGGGCAAAAAGCCTATTGGGTGGACTTGGTGAAATTCTTTTGAGATGTTCTTGGGGGGAAAACCAAGAGCTTTGCAAAAGTCGTGTATTTCACGGCATCACCGCTTAACAAGGACAAAAGCAGCAGGCAAAGTTCTTTTCCTTAACGCCAATAAGCTATTGAACGGAGATAGGTTTGAGATTGTCAGAGGCAAGTATTTGGAGAAGAAAATTGTTTGCCCTAACTGCAAATACACCATAATCCGACCGGAAGAAAAAGGAAAACGGACGTGAATATATCCATCCGCATGATAGCGGATTGCTTTCAAAACAAGACGGATTCACTTATTTTGGTCAGTGGCGACAGCGACCTTTTTGCCACCCGTTGAATTTATCCAAAAGAACTATCCACACAAAAAAATAAAGGTGCATTTCCGCCAACCATTTACAGCCACAACATAGACAACAATATGAAGTGCCACAAGAGCAAGGTCGTTTTATTGGAAAAGAGCCTCAACAAATTTGTAAACTGCCAAATGCCAGACACCGTATCTGCCAAAGGAAAGACATATACCATTCCTGAAAAGTGGAAAAGACGGTTGTAGCAGTTTGTACTATCCCGCTTTGCACTATAAAGATAATGGAGGAGTAACCTGTTAAGCCCTTTGTGTGTGTCAAATAAACACATATTATACTAACAGCCAAAGATTTTCACGAATTTATTTGGCGGTTTCGTACTTAACCGCTACATTTGTAATGCGTTTCATTCTTGGTAGGTGAGTTGGCTCACCGTTTACGTGGGCATTTTTTATGTCCCGAAGTGTCGCAAGACTACATATATAGCGGTATCGTACCCCGTGTTGGAGTGTTAATGCACCCACTGCCTACCAAGGTGAAACGTGACGGGAAAGGCGATACCGTTTTTTATTGCCTATCATCCATTAAATCACGTTTTTCAAATGGATAAGAAAAAAAAGAGGTGTGGCTACCCCAACAAGCCAAATATATTGCCCACTTACAGCGGAAGGGCTTAGAATCATGTGTGAAATAGCCGCAAGGCTTGGTAGTATTAAAGTAGTGCGCTACATGAGAAAGGAGGGGATGCTATGAAAAACGAGATTTTCAACTACAACGGAAACCCAATCACCTTTCAGATTGGAGAGGCTACGATGGTGAACGCTACAGAGATGGCAAAAAGCATTCGGAAAACGTCCTAATGATTATTTAAGCCTACCATCAACCAAAGAGCTAATACAAGCTATTACAAGAAAATCTGGTAATTCTGAAAATCAACTAGTTACGACAAAGGCAGGTACGCCTCAATTTGGTGGTGGAACTTGGATGCACGAAGATGTAGCCTTAGACTTCGCTCAATGGCTTTCTGTTGATTTTAGGCTATGGTGCAACGACAGAATAAAGGAACTCATACGGCACGGTATCACCGCCACACCGTGCAAGCCATAGAGGATATATTGGCAGACCCCGACAATGCCATTCGCATACTTACCGAATTGAAACAAGAACGTGAAGCACTCGCAGCGGCAAAGAAGCAGATAAACACATTGGAAATTCAGCGTGACACGTATCACTCCGAAAAACAGGCGTTTGTTAAAGGCGAAAGACCGCACGGATAAAATCATGCAGAAGCAAGCCCCTTTGGTGGAATATGCACAAAACGTGCTTGACAGCAACGACACGTTTACCACCACTCAGATAGCAAAGGAACTCGACATGAGCGCACAAGCCTTAAACAAGTTTTTTGCATGAGGCAGGGGTGATGTTTAAACAGGGCGGTCAATGGTTCTTGTATTCCAAGTACATGAGCAAAGGTTACGTTAAGACCCGTGAATACACCTATCCGAAAAAAAAAGACGGGCGAACGGGTATCATGCTATCTACTGCATGGACGGAAGCGGGACGTATGTTCATCCGGCAACTGGTATTGTTCAAACACTCACTGACTAAAGAAGCGGAATAAAAAAAGAAAGGGATAGGCTCACGGGTTGCCTATCCCAATCTTTTCTACCTTGGTTTCGATACTGACGATAACGGTAAAGTCCCGTATCATCTGCAAATATAGTAAAATATCGTTCTATAAAACAATTAATTAAAGGCATTCAACCCAACTTAGTACAACAAACTCAGCAAACATTTGTTTTATTAAATATAATGTAGTAATTTTGCGTTTATAGGACACATTTAGCAATGAAACAACAAAGAAAGGTCATTCATGTAGAATTGAAAGAGCCATACAAGGGCAAACGTCACTACTACTTTGGTAGCATTACCGCTATATATGAGTTGTTGCCCACCGAAGTAGTAGGATGCTCGAAAGAAACCCTTTGGAATGTTCTAAGGAATGACGAACATAAGGGTAGAAAAGCCATTATACGATATGGCACACTCCATACAAAACAATCAAATAGGGGTATCAAAAAAGAAAAGGAGGTATAATATATGTTAGAGCAATTATAGGCGATATTGTAGGCTCACGTTTTGAGTTCAACAATACAGACAACTACAACTTTGAACTATTCGCAAAGGATAGCACATTTACAGATGACACCATTTGCACTATAGCGATAGCAGATGCCATCAATACGGGCGAAAGCTACAAAGATAAGTTATTGGAGTGGTGTAGAGCATACCCCAATCCGAAAGGGGCATACGGTGGCGCTTTTTGCCCGCTGGATAGCCTCAGACAACCCACAACCATATAACGCCTTTCGGCAATGGCTCTGCAATGCGTGTTTCCCCGGTTGCATGGGCTTATGACAACTTAGATAAGGTTTTGATGGAGGCAGAGAAAACGGCTATAGTAACCCATAATCACCCGGAGGGAGTTAAAGGAGCTGTAGCAGTCGCACACGCCATTTATTATTTGAGGACAACCCACAATCAGAAAGTATATGAGAATATAATGCAATCGTACTATCCTCAATTCATGGTAAACGATTATTATGCTGGAATATTTGATGAAACGTGTCAAGGCACTGTGCCGCTTTGTTTGAAACTTATTCGTGTAAGCACCCCTTTTGCGGATGCAATCAGACGGGCAATTTCATGGGGTGGTGATAGCGACACGATAGGGGCAATAGTAGGCTCAATGGCAGAAGCACTTTGGGGCATACCAGATAGTTTCATTTGGAATGCTCTAAGAATACTTCCTGATGATATGCGTAATGTTATTGGATGCTTCTATAACACTAAAATCGAAGTAATTTAAACAAGTTGTTATGACAAAAACAAAAACAACTCATTAACTCACCTTTGCATCTATTACAAAGGAGAGAAAGAATGCCCTTTCAGAGAAGCCGACAAACAAATGTTTTGGCTTGGTGAAAAATGGTGGACTGAGCAAACCGAACTTGCAAGCGATGCCGGGGTGTGAACGTATTGCCCCCATCCTAAAAAGAGTACACAAATGCCGGGCTATCCAACTTTGAAATGTACGATGGTGTGCCTATCACACTGACAGCGGTACTTTTCAATAGATACTGCAAGTATGCCGAAAGGACGGATATAGAGGGCTTCAAAGACCTGTATCAATCCACCTATATCAAAGGCTAAACAAAAGCAAAGGCGCATCAGTAACGGTGCGCCTTTATTGTGTCAATACTTGCAATAGAATCCCATCGAAGTAGTAACCATTTCCTTTATCTCTTTTGGGCTTTGTTCCAAAACTTCCATATCTATATACCATTTACCATTTGTATATTCAAGCTTTTGGTTATTCTGAATTTAGTGCCACGCTGTAGGATGATTTCATTTTTCCCCCCGTTGTTGTAGGCTTAGAAGTTCCGTTCCACTTCTTACCCGGACAATAGTCCCCATTGTCATGGCTTGAACCAAATGCAGAAAAAGGCTCTGCGTAGGTCATTTGTGTACCTTTCGGACAATAGATATTCAGACAAACGGGCTTACTTCCAAAGTTCGTATTCCGGCAATTACCACACGACATAAAGGAATCATCCGTACCAACCTTGCCAACAAGCTTAGACGGGTCAGATATAAGCATCCAAATCAGACAGCCCAAACCGATAGTTTACAAAAGCACTGATTTCGTCACGCTTTACCCAAACATCATCTTTAAGTGTGCTTCGGGCTATATATATTGGGTCATATCGGCAATATGCTTTTTCAGGCTTCGGACAATCTACTACCATAGTAGTGATAATATCCCTTAATAGCACGCAAAGGCTCTGTTATATAACTACTACCAGCCGTATATTGATACATAGCCGCCTTTTCATTGGTGCTTGCAAGTTTCCACATATCCACGGCATTATCAAAGAAATAATCGTTTGCATCTGAACTATGAATAAACCATTTCGCCTCATCCTTTCTTTCCTGCGTAAAATCGGAATCCTTAAACTTAACCTCCTTTACTTTTGTGATTTACGCTTGGCAGCGGCTTTTTTCAATGCTTTTCTTTCCTTACATTGAGTTCCGTAATGGTTTGTTGTGCCATTGCTTTATCATTGCCGTTGATTGCATTTTCAAGCCTGTGCAATGAGCGATTGGTAAGGCTTGGACTTGGTAGAGAACTTAGATAGGTCGGCATAGTTATCCTTGATGGCTTTCCAATCTATCTTATCTTGAACAATGCCAATCTGTTTAACATAGGCTTGTTGTGACACCTGCCACGTTGGGTACTTCTGTTGTACATTGTGATAGTTACCACCTAAGAAGTCGTATGCTTCAAAATTCAGTTTCTTTAATTGTTGTTCCAAAGAAAGGCTATCCCATTGTGCCAGCCTTATCAGCAACCGCCTTGTTTACGGCTTTTGCATCGGCTAAAGAGAACTTTTTTTAGCCACCTCCATAGGGCTATCTATGTAACCCAGTGAATAAATATCCTTGCCTATAACTTTCAGTTTACGGGCTTCCAACATGATAGCGGACAAATCAGGGTGTTTTAGAGCCTCAGCTAAAGCCGTAGTATCAACGTCAGAAATACCACCCATAACACGGAGCATATTATTACCATAGTGATAGGTCGCTTTTTCTCACATTCCACCGTTGCCGGATGGCATTTGCTTCCGCTTCCGTCCGGGCTTCGTGCCGGGCTTTCGCTATCTCTTTTGCAGTCGGTGGATAGATAACCTTTTCATTGTCCCGTAGGAAGTAGGGCAAAGTCCCTTTCTCCGTTGCATCCTTGATGCGTTGCTCATTGTCTTGCATCCACCCGGTAAATTGGGATGGCAGCTCTTTTACCTTTTCCTCACATTCCACCGTTGCCGGATTATCCCCGTCCAAAATCTTATCCAGCATTTCGTCCAATTCTTCTTGCTTTGCCAGTACGGGTACTTGATAGCAACGGCAATTCGGGTGCCACCCTTTCCAACGGAATGTTTTAGGGTACACACCTTTCAAATCATCGCAAATGTCAGATACGGGATGATTGTTGGATAGCTTGATTTCAATGCCTACCACAAAGTCGAGTTGCGCCCAACGCTCAAAATCGGCTGTACGATACGCAATGTTGGTTTCAGTCCGTGCAAGCCTTTGGGCGTTACGTGCGGATGAACGGTACACGCCCCGCCCCGGATGAAAATGTTTCCGGGCTATCATCCACCCATTTGTAGGAGTTGGCTTCTTTGTCCCAAACCCTGCGTTTCCACTTTCTACCATAGATAGGTTGCCCGTTCTCATCTTCCCCCTACCTTGATACGGAAACGCCTGTAAAACTTATCGGGGTCTTGTAGATACTTCTTTATCTGAGCCGCCAAACGATTAGCCGGAACACCCTCACCAATCGCCAAATCAAAGTATTTTCCAGGCTCATCACGGAACATACCCGTATATCGCCAAACCTTTTGAGAGATTCAAACCACCGTCACCACTCTTACGGGCAAAGAAAGCATCCATAGCCTCTTTGTTGCGCTTGAAGAAACGGGCAAAGTGATTATCCTTTATTGATTGTTCACCGAACACACTTTTAACCAAAGCATCGTTATTCTCGTTAGATGCAAGCCATTCCTTTTCTACACCGCCCCGGATAATTTGGTAAACACGGCTGTACATATCCCTAAGAATGGGCGTAACTTCCTCACTATACCCATAGTCGGCAAAAGAGAAAGGCTTCCCATCCTCCAACTCCGTACCCTTTACCAAGTTAATTATTCGCTCAAATGCTTGTTGGTAGATGATACGGACATTGGCAGCGTAACCCTCCGTTCTCTTGAAAAAGCTCCGCTTGCATCTTCTTATAGTCTATGTACTTCTTCTTTGCCATGCCACTACTTTAGTTTAAAGTTGGTGCAATAGTCCTTATCTAAAAAAACTTGCTGTATTTATGGAAAGGGCATTTGCATAAGAACGGCTCACCTTTCCAGTTCAATTCGTGGAAGTCGAAAGCGTGTTTGCAGTCCCTACAATGGTAGTTCTGCGTTGATGTCTGTTTCTTCTTTGCCATAGTCGCTATCATCTAAGAAACTGTATAACAAATCTTTTTTTTTAGTATTGAAGCAATTACATTCATTATGCTTACAAATTGGGTCTTTATCACCAAAACTTCTATATTCACTTCTTTGCACCTCTACATGTATAATTTTGGTATAATACTCCCCCGAAAGGGAACAAGTACCTACAGGTACATCACCTATTACCTCCACTTCAATATTGCTAATTTGGATTTTCTCCGGCTTATTATTGCGCATAATCAAACCTTATCCCCAACATTGTATTTTGTCTTTATTTCCATTATTCAGCCCCTCCGAAAACGTCCATTTTGTTTTAACTCCATTTGTTGCTCCATCCGTTCCGCTTCTTCTTGTTTTTAGCCGCTCTATTTCTTGTTTCGCATCTTTTACAAGGTAGGACAATTCTACATAGGTTTCACGGCTCAATGCCCCATCATTGTATTGCTTAGATAGGTCGGCAAGCAATTCGCTCACATCTTCCCCGAAAGGCTCTTGGAACTCATGCCTTAACAGCAAGGCATCATATTCAGCCTTATGCCGATAGTCAAGCACATTACCTAAAATAGCTATCATAAGATTAGCGTGGCGTTTCATATAATCATCGTGCTTTTCCTTGTGGCGTTCTGCCTTGATAACGGCAAGCAACATCACTTTGCGTATAGCCTTTGCCGAAAGGTTGCCTAATGATTTCATATTGTCAAAATCAATGTTGGGCGTGAAAAGACTTTGAAAGAATGTGTTTATCCAATCTTTCAAACTCATTCTTTTGCTTTCGCTCGCCTCATTCCATGTAAGGTAGCGTACATCACCGCCATTTTGAGAATAAACAGTTTGGCTTCTTCTTCCGACTTTGGCAAGCTATTGAGGATTTCAGAAGTAGCCACCATTGCCGGGTTAGAAAAGCGGTCATTAGTATCTGCATCGGTGCTTTCCATTATTTCAGAGCGTTCAATCATGGGTTGCACCTCCTTATGTTCGGGCGTTTGCTCAAATATCAGCACGGGAATTTTCCCTATTGGATTATCCTTTATCTCAACCTCCCAACCCATTTTGCCACGTTTGGCACGATATACAGTCTCTTTAGTGTATATATCCACATGGTAAACGGTATTGTTGCCTGCCTCTGTCAGATAGTAACCCCACGCAAAAGCGGTAATCCGTTTGTATTGGTCACGAATGGTATAAATATCATCGTTGTTTTCCCGGCTCAACACATTCAGCAAAAGGGATGGTTTATTATCACTATCCCGGTACACATGGTAAAGAATGGCAGAAATGCCCTCCGCACCAGCCAAACGTTTAGCCTCTCTAACTTTGGCATTGAAATGTATTTCATTCAGCCAATCTTTGTAGTTCTGAAAAAGCATAATCCGTACCCGTTGAAAAATTTGTTTGCCATTTTACGGGTCTGCCATAGAGAAACACCAAAGAAATTTCATTGATGAATTGAGGGGTAAAGGAATGGGGATTTTCCACCGTTTACTCAACGTAGAAAGTTGCCTTTCTTATCGTAAACGGCTCTATCCTTACGCTCCATCACTTTGTGAGTGTCAATCTTATACTCACGTAAATTATTGGCGGCTTCTTCCGCATGGGCTTTCATCATGGAAAGAGCACGGGTCACATCCTTAGCCGTCAAAAGGTCGGCAAAGTTTTGTTGGTAGCCAATAGCCGCCTTTACCTCGTTAGAAATAATGTTTAATAATCCCATTTTGCTTTATTGTTTTTAAGCGGTTATACCTAATCTGCGTTCTATATCATCGGGTATATCATACTCGTTATAGTCAAACCATGCTCGCATCAGAAACATATCCCTCCAGTCCGGGAACAACCAATATCCATCTTGATTTCTTCTTTGGGTTTCAATTTTTAGTTTCCCGTCGAATCAGGCTTTCCATGTTTGCAGTTGTTCCAGTTCCCTTATGATTTCTTCCTTATCGGCAGTGCTTATCAAATCCTCATCTATCCCCCACTTCCGTAGCGTTTATGTGGTCTGCCAGCTTTGTAGCCGCATTGGGTCTGTAGGTTTTGGTAGTTTTTCACCATTGAAAGGGGTAGAGTTGTTCACGAATCCTGAATGTCGCAATTATCCACCACTCCACCGCCTACACCGTCCTCATCAACGATACATTTATGGTTGGGTATTCTATACTTCTTTTGCTTGTTGATTATCCACGTCTGAATATCGGTAGTCTTAGACACGGGGAAAACATTGTAGCTCTATGATATGCCAACCGTCCCAAACGGCAAGACGGGCATAGTCGAGCTCTCGAAGCGTGCAATATCACCTGTAATATAGTTTGTACCTGTCTTGATTGAAATCTTATTCCCGAATATCTCACAGATTGCATCATGTGAACAAAGGGCGTTGGGGTTATCGTCATATTCCCAATTACCTTTCAAAAGACGTTCACGCTTTACTTTATCCTTTGTGGTTTTCAAGCCCTCTATATAATCGGGGTCTATGAATGGATTTTCTTGTACAAGGCAAGCAAGGTAGTACATATATTCGGGCAATTCCCCTTTCTTATCCGGCTTGTAGAATGTATCATACATCCAATTCTTTTTAGGGTTGCACGTAATGAATAACTTTCGCCTCAACCCCAGTTCATTGTTAAGGTGTCGCCCGATACGCGTTTTCAATGTATCAATAAGCTCCAAAATTCACCTCGCCACCCTCTTCAATCCAGCCGCCTGTATATTCGATTGAGCCGTAACGCTCATACAGAGGGTCGCCCGGCTTATATTGCAAGTCCAACAAGTCAATGCGTGAACCGTTGAAAATTCGATATAATTGTATTGCCCGTTATACTTGTACAAGGTATCATCAACCCCGTATTGATTGCAAACCTTGTAAAATGTGATAAGTGTAGATTGTGTGATACGCTTTAACTCGGCACGTCCGATAAACCACTTTGAACCGGGATAACAGAGGCACATAAACAGAAGCCACACCGCACCCGTCCATGATTTTGCACCCCCGGCAGCACCTCCGTACAAAAGTTCAACGTGTTCATTGTCGGTAAGTATCTTCAAAGCGTGTTCTTGCTTCTCATGCTTCAAACCATCCTTTACGGTGATGAAGTCGAAACAACCACGCTTGAAAAGTTCTCAATCTTCACTGCAAAGTGCCATCGGCACGTCTGTAACCTTACTTCGTGCCATTGCCTGCCTTTATTTTTTCCAGCAAGGAATTGTATTGTAGCAACTCATCCGTAGTAAGAGCCGACAAATCCATGCTGTTGTTGGTTACTTGTGCGTTTACTTCTGCTCTCTATCTGTTGGTGGGCTTACCGAAAACCCTATCAAACAGACTATCTACCGTATATAAGTCCTACCATAGCGAATATCTGCGTTAATGGCAGACACCACATTTAGCACCCACACGGGCGTTTTCTTGTTGGGCGTTCCGTCTTTGTTCTTAACCAACCCCTCCAAAGTTTCGGGCGTACTCTCCATCAAGAAACGGATAACCTTATAGTAGTCCTCTTTTGCTCATTTCCGAGCTACCTTTTTTGCCCGTAATATCTTTGATGTATTTATACACGGACGGCTTCCTACCCGAATTTTTGGGGTTGGTTATCAGATGAAAATCTATTCCCTATTTTATTTCCTTTCTCAAAAAGTGCCATCCGTTGATTTATCGTTGGTTTATGTGTTCTGCAAAACACATTTATGAAGTAAAAAGAAAATCGGATAGCGTGATACCGTCCGATTCCCTTTACCCGGTTAATTATTCTATGATACTCTCTTGTGCCTTGTACTTATCCCAAAACCAAAGGATGGTATCACCGCCCTTTTCGTCTATCATTTCATCGTAGGCATCCAATTCCTCCAAAAGGGCGTTCGCCTTGTCAATTACCGAAGTGAGATGCTTTTGCTGATAATCATCAGCATTCCAAACCTCGATTTCACCCATTTAATTGCTGCTTGATTACCTTAATCTCATCAGCGGTTAATTCTATCTTCTCCATGTTGCATTGAATTAATTTAAGCAAAAAATACCTCTATAGTTTGTATTTCTTGCAGATTTCCTTTTACTTTCTTGGTATATTTATCACTTTTTACCATGTATCGCTTTAGTAACGGTTTCAGCCCAGAACTCCGACACATTGGTTTCCGCATACTTTTTCCATACCCGATTTCTTATTGTCTTTCTTCCAAGACTTAAATAATTTATTCACTTCCTTTCCAGCCGCTTTTTTTGGTTTGCCCCTGTCATATTTGCATTCCATGTAGCGTGCGCCATCATGCGTTACGGTATGGGCTACCGCTTTGTTGGTTTTCGTACTCCACCCACTGCATAGCTCTCTTGTGTGAGGCTTCCACAGCTTTTTTTCGTTTGCATGAAATGCTTTTTGTTAAGGTAAACACCCTCTGACTTCCCATTAGCCGTAACGTGTACGCCATAAGTGCCAGCCGATAGTTCTGCCAACTTTACATTCTTTTTGCCTTACACCAAGTACGGAATGATAGCGTGAAATAGCTTCTTTGGTTGCCTTATACAGAGCCGGGTCTTTCATGTTTTTACCAAAGGCTCAGGCTTACCAACAGAGCCTTTATATGTTGCATCACCCGGTTGCAGTCCTCCACGTGTTCCACTTGAATTTCGTCCCATAATACTTTACTTCTTTTTTTGCGTTAATAAAATCTGTGACGTACAACAGCCCATGTTCACGGCAGAACTTTGAATTTCCGTACCCCCACCATAAACGATAAGGTTTGGTTTTTCAAGCCCGCTTATTTCTTGGGCTACTTGCAAATCAGATTTAAGGCTTTCCATCCAACCGTCCAGCCCACGGGTAAAGAAAGCATTATATCCTTTGGGAATACCCATTTTGTTGTACTCAATAAACTTGTGAGAAACATTCAAGTCAGCATAAACTTTGATTCCGCATTCCTGGAAGTAACGAGAAAGCCAACGTTTCTTGTAAATGCTGAATGCCCCACGCTACAGGCGTTTGGTCGTGGCAACTACAATTCGGCTCTACCACCGCCTTGCATCCGCTTGTGAGTAAATTTATCGGGTCTTTGAAAGAGCCTCAAAGCGATAATCGTCCACATAGAAATGATATGTCGCCACATCTTTACGCAAACGGCTGTTAGCACCCCACGGAGATAAAGGCAATTCTACCTTTCCAGCTTGCATATCCAATAAGAGATTGGGAATTTCAAAGACGTTATCGCTTTCATAAAGAACGTCCTTAAACATGGAACGGTAGAAAGATTCCTTTTTCGGCTTCTTCCTCGCTTTGTTCCTCATCGTCCATTTCTTCCTCTGCGCTTTGGTCGGCTTCCGTTTCCTCTGCCTCTTTAGCCGCTTTCTTCTTACTCTTTCCGGGCTTCTCATCATCGGATGGAAAATCAAGCCCAATAAAGCCGAAATCTACATCTTTCCAAAACTCATCCATTTGTAAGGCATTGTAAGCCCAATCGCCATTGTTGATATTATCCCTCAGAATAATATCCTTTTTCCTCATCCGGGGTCAGTTCCGAATAAAGAATAACGGGCAACATCGGCAAGTTTCAAGCTTTCTTGCAGCCTTCAAGCGTTGGTTTCCTGCCAATACCACCAGTTTACCGTCACGCTCCATAACCGCCAAAGGTCGGTGTTTCCAAAAAGCCGTTTATCTTTATGGAATCCACCAGCCTTTCAAAGTCATTCTTCGTAATGGTACGTGGATTTTCAGGCAACAAAACCAGCTCCGAAACTTTCTTGTATGTAATCTCACTACATTTCATTCTCAACCTCCGTTTCGTCTTTGGTTTCGTCATTCTCCGAAGAATGGGAATCCGGCATTAATTGTTCCTCATCATCTTCTACACAGAAGCCCTTTCTAAAAAGTTCACAGAACTTCACAAAGCGGTAACGCCTGCGGTACTTCACATATACCAGCCTTTGCACCTACGGAATCTTTGCCAATGGCATAGAAAGAACCCCGGTAATCAACGGGCAATGACACCGCACCATAGATACTAACCGAATCATCGGACACGCTCGTAATGGTTGCGTGCCTATCGTATTTTGCCATTGATATAAACGTGTATCTTTTTCCCCTTGCTTCAAATGCTCTTTTGGGGCAAACCTCCAAAAGTTCCTACCTATATACTCGGTCATGAGCAACAAGGCTAAAAAAAAACAGCGTTAATCCGATAAGAATATACATACCCATAGCTTATTTGTTTACTTGGTGAATCATATTGCAAATATACTAAATATGCGTTTACTAAATACATATTTAACCGTAAAAAAAGATTACTAAAAGCCATAAACCAACATTGCACCATCACGTCCATGCTCATTTGTCTGTTTTTGCCATCCAGTCAAAGCCTTAAACCGTTCTTGTGTCGAGGCCTTGGTTACATTGCGTTTCAGGGGCAACCATTTCATACTCCACGCCCAACTCTTTTAGATAATCATCCCATATAGAGGCATCCCGTTTCACAGAGCCTACACCTTGCAACTTCTTACGTTCCATTTCACGGCTCATACGCTCCGTCCGAACCACGTTCTTTGCCGGGGTCTTCCACCCTTACAATCACTTTGTCACCTATACCAGCCTTATACTCATCATACAAGGAACGTACACGCTCCATCGCTTTATGTATAGGCAAAAGAGCATACTTGAAGTAGGGAACGCTGCTTGCTATCCCAAACAGCGAACCCGGTATTTACACCCGTATCAATCCCTACATAAATCATTATTCAGCCTCCATTTCTCCGTTGGGAATCTGATACAGAATAACGCCCTTAATCTCGTTTGCTTCGGCTCTATCTCCGAAAATCTGAGCCATCATAAGGTTATTAGGCAGATACTTGTACCTCACCTCTTTAATGAGCGGCAAACCTATCGGGGCTTCACTTATCACGTGCAACGTCCATAGCCCATCCTCTTTAGATATGGTTACAAAGGCATTCCTATAGAGGAAAGAACCAACTTTATACACTCCGTAATCATCCACATCGGTAAAATCCGCTTTTGCAGTTTCTTCCATTGCTTCTTTATGAAGTCGGGGCGCATACGCTTCTTTTCTTCTTTGAAGTATTCAGGGTAAACCACCATACCTTTGTTCTCTGCGTTGGCTTTTTCGCCAATTTTGCTTGCAATTCTTCTTTGCTCATAGGTCAAATAAATTTTTATAAAACTCAAAATTTTTGTTTTCTATCTTTATATCTTCCGGGTAATGAGTGGCGCATACGTACCATTCATTGTAGCATTTAGGACAAAACCAGCAATTTAGCACGGCTACATAATAGCCAGTATTAGAAGTACCGTTACATCTATCGCAAATACCAATACCGCCAATTTTAGCCAACTCGTTTCGGCTCAACTCAATCACCTTAAACCTTTTGGGGGTTATCTACTATTTTAGCCATATCAGTATATTGTTTCTTGGTAACTTGAAGTAGGAACTTTCCCGGATAGGATAGCGTTTCCACACGTGATAAGCCCGTTATCTTCATCATAAGAGGGGACAAACACAATAACATCGAATCCGTTGCCTTTCAAATCTTCCTCCACGGCTTTATATGGGGGTAAACAATTTCATAGCCTCCACTTGTGTGCAAATCGTTCTCATCACAGCTATTTGTTCGGTGCAATGGGGTAATCTTACACATAAATTTATCGGGGTTGAAAAGCTCTCTCAAACGCTTACCGTCTATATGTGTATCATCTGCCAAAGCAAAGTTTAAGGCATATTGCCTGCCAACAGGCATAGGCAGCGATTTTCCAATTTCTGATATTTCACCAAGTGAAAGCGAACTACCCGAAAACAGATAATTTCTTTCTTCATCATTCGTTGTATTGATGGAGAATTGAAGTCCGGCATCACCCTTATAAAAGCTCGTTCTTTATGTAGTAACACCACTTATGTAAGAACTCAACCAGCTTCTTATTTCTCTTTGGCAGCATTGTACTTATAACCGGGTGTACCAAAAGAATCGCCTATAAACGGCTCTATGTCCTTCTTTACACTGATTGCATGAAGTAACACATTTGCGTTCCATGTAGGCTCTCCCATACGTGCATAATGTATGTTTAGACGTTTCGTGTGCTTCACTTCCGGGTGTTGCTTGATAGCCGTTAGCACTTCTCCTTTCAAATCATTAAAAGTGGCATTTCTCCCAATACCCACTTTTTTTGGAACATCGCAGAACTTGCAGCCCATAGAGCAACCGTACTGTGTGGAAATGGTAATCACCCATTTTTCAGTAAGAGGCATCGGCTCGCCATTGGGTACACCGTTCAAATCACGGGTAATCCCCAAAAAGTCCGCTTTGATATTAGCGTTCTTACCATAATCTCCAACCGTAAGGAACTCCAACATTCCCTTTTCACCTATAGCGGTATATATTTCGCCCGTAGGCACTACTATCTTCTTTTTAATTTCCATATCTTCAAATCATTAAAATGCAAATACTACTTTTTCGCCATTCATAGCCCTTTTTCGCAGGGTGGGGTATCGCTCATAAACCTTGTTAGTCATATCCTCAATGTCGAATTTGAAAAGCTGGGCAATACTTATATCTGAAAGCCGCATAAAAGCGGTCATTCAGCATTATATCAATCATCAGCGTTTTCATGCCATCTATTTACCACAACAAAGGTAATTTAGTGTTAAACACGTCTTTCAGCCATTGCTTGTACGGGAGAATTGGTTTACCGTATAAAGTCATATTGGCTTTGTAGTTCTCATACATTTGTTTGCGGAAATCCGCAGGTATTTGTTCCTTTTTCTTTTCTCAGTTTCATTTTATGCCCCCTTTCTTTGTATTCTCTCATCGCTTGGCTAAGGCTTTCCGTCTTATCCAATAGCCTTGCCAATTGCTTATCCACGTCCACGATAACCTCACCATCCAAATAAGCCCAAACCTTTCTCAGAGCTTCCGCAATGGCTTTTGCTTCTTTAGAATCTTTCAGAGAATTAAGAACCTCCTTATTGGTAGCTGTAACCCTACCGTTTTCTTTGGCGTTATCCACAGCCGACTTTGCAGCCTTTACTTGTTCTTTCTCACTTCCATAATTGGCGGCAATCTCCTTAGCCGCCTTAACCGACAATTCCCCTTTCATAATCCTTTCTTGAATGTACGGGGGGCAAATCCAACAAGGAAAGGCATTTGCTTATGAAAGCCGGGCTTTTCTTGAACTTATCCGCTATCTCAACTTGGCTATATCCAAATTCTTCTTTGAAACGTCTGAACATGATAGCGCACTCGTATTCGGTAAATTTCTTACCCTCGTTACGCATCATCTGTTGAATATACAATTCTTCAGTAGAAGCGTCCTTTCGGGCTTTCATGGCACGAACATAAGGAATATCCGCACCCTCGGATATAGCCAACATGGTAGCCCCTATACCTGCGTTCACCATCCACCAATTTATATTTCTCGTTGCCCTCATCATCCTTAAAGGCTATAACCGTCAGAGGATTTAAAGACACCCTTTGCCTTTATTTGCTCTTTCAGTTCGTCAAGGTCAAAATCACGTCTTACATTGAAACCGTCCACAAACCACGATATTACGGGGGTCAATCAAAAAAATAGGTCTGTATTCTTCGTTTTATTCGTTTCCATACTACTGTCATTTATTTAGTTCATAGTGCTTACAAAACTTCTTTCTTGCCGTTATCCGCTTCGCCAGTTTATAGCAATACATCTGCATTGACTTAGGCTCGCACCAGTAATATTTGCACTCACTACAATGCTTTTTATATCATCTTTTTCCCATATCAGTACCTAAATGAAGTGAAGTGTAACACAACGCCCTCAAACACGTTACTTTTTGATTCACCAAAGAACCATTCCACAAATTGCTCAACTGTCAGACCATCATTCTTTGCCACTATTTCAATGGGAATTTGTTTACCATCAATCCATATCTGAGGAACGGCATCATCAACACCATAGGTCATAGTAATGTGCTGTAGACCTATTTTATCATACTGGGCAAACTCTCTCTGCTCAGAGTTGTACGGTCTGCCCGTCCATTCACGCACTGAAAGATATTTTTTGCCGGATGCAATATCTTTATATCTCTTATCCCACACGCCATTCTTATTGTAGCGTATAGTATGTATCTTCTTATGCTCTTTTAGTTTGCCCTCAAACTCTGTAGGCTTTCCAGCCAAAGAATGTGTAACTGGGAATACACGGCATAAGGTCACAACCACTTTTTCTTTTCTGATTTTTGGTGTTGCATAGCTTTATTATTTACTTGGTGTATTACTTTCTGAATAATAAGCAAGCGTTATCACATCCCACATTTCGCTCACAATGGCAAACGAAAATGTCTTATCCGGGTGGGTACTACTTGGCATATCCAGCATTTCTTTTTGTATCGCCTCGTTCCAATAATGGCAATCGGGCGTGTAGTTAGATTGAAAGCTATTAATGCTTGCAATAAGTTCGTTGTAATACGCTTCACCGAAAGCATTAATGAGCTTTTGTTTTGTTTCTGAGCGCAAATCTCATTTTTCGATAGCTTTTTGGCTGTAGTGCAGCCGTTCAAACATTTCTTTCCATTCTATCAGCAATACGCTCTCCGTACCTGTCGCCAAATTCCTCATCTGCCAAATTGGAAGTGGCTATAGTGAATAGCTGCCTGTCATATCGGGCATAGATTAATTCAGTAACCGGGGAAAACTCGTTGCCCCAACTTTTCACGCTTGCTGGTTCAGTGCCCACATCATCAATAAAAAAAAGTTCTTGATTCTTTAGCTTGTTGAAATAAGTCGGGTCATCGGCTATTGACTTGGCAAGGTTCAAAGCCTTGATATGCGGTACACTCCCTTTCTTTTCGGAAGATAAATCACTATTGTACAAGATACCTATAATGTTGCATATCGCCTTTGCAAGCGTGGTTTTACCACTTCCTACCGTACCATACAGAAGCAAGCCGAACTTTCCGTTTCCGCAAAGGAACTTAGCCGCTTTGCCTATCTTTTTCCAACGTGGCTTCATCCGAAACATACTTCATGTTTCTGCGCTCAACTTCTGACTGATAACACATCCTTAGCATTTCCGCTATGTCCTGTTCGGGAAACTTCTCAATCTTAAAGCGTGTCCCTAAAAGTCCTCTTTGCGCTTGGTTTGCCAATATCTGTTGCAGCCGTTGTACCAGTTTGTTGTCCATATCTATTCATATTTTCGTAATACTTATCTTTTACCCAGCCCCTAATAGTCAGGTAATCGGATTTATACTTCTTACCCTTAGAACCTTTGTAATTGTTGAGAATATCAATCATCGCTTTAGCGGCTTCTTCGCCATATTCGGTACATAATTTTGCGTATTCATCACGTGTCAAAGTAACGTAATCAGCATAATTGTACTTCTTGGCTTTTGCAATCTTCCGCTGTTGTTCATCAGTCAGTGGCGGTGGATTCTCCGGCAATTCATCGGGAAATAGGTTTGCTTGCGCCCCGTGTTGCGTTTCAGCCGTTGGGGAAGGTGTATGTGGCATTTCTGTCGGTGGCGTTTCCACAAGCGCATCAACTTTGGCTAATATCCGTTTACCCCATAGTTACACCACCCTTTTTCCCCAGCCTCAGACCGTTTTACCCGTATTGATTCCATCTTAACCATATCAGTGTTGTACAAAGCCCCATCATTCCTTACAGACAATAATTCAGCGTTAATCAATGATTCTATCAGGCTCCTTTGTTCCACTTCCGTAGAGGGCTTCTAATTCATCAACCGTGTACGCACCGCCAATAGGTTTCATCATAACCCCACGCTCTATACTCACCCACATACAGCAAAGCATATCCAGCCACAAGCCCTTACAAGCAAATGACAACCTCATAGCCGCATTGTTGGATAACCAAGCGGTGGCATCGAAAGGCATAGGCGGTATGATTTTTTATTAGCCATATTATGAGTTTTGTTATAAGTGGGGATTTCTCCCCCACGATATAGTATTTAGATTTCAAGAATAGCAATGTCCGGGGCAATGGCACGAATGCCGTCTAACACCTCGTCAATACACTTATCTCTATAGTCCTCTGCCAGTTCGTTAGCACCGGGCGAAACAAGTTGCAACAACACATCACCATTAGAAAGATAGTGGTCGAACTCAACTTCAATAGGTGTTTTTTGCAGTTCCCTTGAAAATGGCGATGTTAATCGTGAAACTCTTGGGCAAATTACTTTCTACTTGTGAACGGTACACCTCAGCCATAGAGCCGGACGGGTCACGCTGTTTCTGAATTTCAGTCTTGGCGTTAGCCGTGGAGTTCTTTAATACCGAAACGAGCTTCATACAATCCTCTTTTTGCATGAATACGCCACGATTCAAACGCAGGAACTGCCCCAGTTTAGCCGGAATCCAGCCACATTCTCCGTCATTGATACCGCACTTTGAAAAAGACTTCCGATCATTCCACCGTACCTCCAAAGGTGTTTTTTGGTGTAATAATCATCCTCATTCACGGTAAGCGTGATACTCATTTTCTCACGGTTTACCTTAATATTCGCACGCTTTTTGGTCGATGGTGTCAATACGCTTTTCCAAACCAATCTAACGGAGTTCTGATAACACCTGATACAGAAATACTTTCCGGTTGCTTAATGGGCAATTCGTCCAATGCTTTAGGAGCATTACCAATTCTGTACACTACTTCGATAGGTTTTTCACCCTTGTACTCACCGATGTTCACGGTTAATCCTTTTTCTTGATTTTCCATTTTACTAATGTTTTTGATGTTAATACTTAATCGTCCGTACCTGTCTTATCCATAGCATTGCCACGGATAGCACGGAATACGTTACGCTGTCTTTTTTCTTCTTGTGTCATGGTTCTTTGTTCCAGCAAGTAACCCTCCGGGGAATAGAAGCCTACCATCTTCTCTTCCTCATCAACGAACTTGTAACATTCGCCCTTAATCCAATCGCCCCCGGCTTTCAGTTCATCACGAAGTTTAACTATGCGTTCCTCCAAAGGCTTGATTTTTGCCTTTGTAATCGGCTCTGATTTCCGCTAATGATTGTTCCAAATCTGCCTTTTGAATCGCCACGTTAGCGAGGTCTGCCCTCCCTTTCGTTGATTTCTTCTTGGTCGAATTTGCGTGTATAGCTACGCTCTACAATTTGGTCGCAGCTATCACGTAGAATCTGTGCCCTTTGTTCCACCGGGGTGTCGGCTAACATGATGTCTTTCATTTCACCTTGTTTTTAGTTAATAATATGTTTAATAAACACACTTTTATTTCAAACGATTTCCAACGGTAAAGTTGAATTTCAAATATTCAGCCCAAAGTTCAATGAATTGCTGCCCGAAATACTTTTGCCTTTTCTTCCGTTTCTTGGCACAAGCGGAACCCAAGGTACGCATACGCATTCGAGGAACGATAAGTCGCAACCAGATAACCGAAACCCGCAGTCGCACCATTATTCGCATTAGCAGACAAAAGGGCACCTCTTTGTTCGGGATTCATATCCTCAACCTCTTTTTAGTCCATAAGGCAAACCACGGATACCAATACACTTTGCTTCCCTCTCCATCCGGCTTTGGCTGGAAATCTCTACCCCACAAAGCTCGACTAATAGTTTCTAATTTCATAAGGGCTATGATATGATTGGGCAAATTATTAGGGTCTTCAAAAATAGGCTCACCAAGTGCCTTACAAGCATCCTCATACGTGCGGATAGTCTTGTAATCGTCCAACGTGGGCTTTGCAGCCTCAAACACCTTCTTTCCAAACAGGCTTTCCATAAAATCCTTAACTCCATCACAAGCATTTGCATGTCTGTTTGCAACTTGCTTTCTTCAATTTCTACTTTCATCTTTCAATGTTTTTAATTTGTTGATAATCTTCTTTGTTAATCTTATTGCGTTATCCACTCTCGTACTTTGTCCGGGTGGAATATTTGCTATCAAAATGGGCACTAAGCGTATCAGGCTCAGATACCACGCTGTTAGGTATTCTTTTCATGGCTTCTCAATATTTATCCGGGTCGGGAATATCCACATTCAGAAACTCTTTGGCGTACTCCCTCAGTTTTTCGCAATAGGTGGAAAATGTCACCGTGTCCATAGTGGCTGTAGAACATGGGAACTCTACAATCTCCCCGTGTGCTTGTTTACCACTTTGTCAGCCGTCATTTGAGCCTTAAAAAACTCATGCACTTGTTCCACTGAAACGAACTCCCAACCAGCTTCCAAAAAGAGCATCTAAAAGGATGGGGTAAATACACCCGAACAACCACCCGTTTTGGTCTAAAGAACGTGGTTTTCTGACTTTCTTAACCTCTATCCTATAGATACCATCCAAAGCGTTACGCATCCATTCGTACAGAGGCTTCAAATCAAATAACCCGTTTCTCTTTTTCTACTTGAGTTTAGCCATATCCTTATGTTCTATCTAAATCAATCGTTAAACCCGGCTTTGCCGCATAAACCACTTTCCCCGTATGCCTTTCCACTTCCGATATGAAATAAGGCTCATCGCTATTATTCTCGGAAAGGTGTAAAAGCACGATTTCCGAAACATGGGATAAGTCGTTTGCTTCCAAAAACCCTTGCACGTAGTAAGGCTCCATGTGTGAGGTAAGCAGACGTTCACGCTGTGAGGGCAACGTGCGCCCGGCTGTAATCGCCTCGATGAGGCCTTCTTATCAGAGTAATTGCACTCTATCAGCACATGGTTAAGCCCCTTGAACTGATATTCGCACATACGGCTATCGGTAAGAAATACCATCTTTCCCATATCGGGATGGTCTATCAGATAGCCGACACATGGCACATCATGGCAAGCAGGAAAAAGGAAGTACCTTAAAATTACCCATCTTATAGCCTTTGCCCTCTTTAACCACCAAAGAACGGGAATCCCAAACGCCCTTTGCAGTCCATACCTCCCGTAATGCCAACGTGTGAAATCCACTATCCACCATTGCCTTAATATATTTGGCGTGGTCGTTGTGGGCGTGCGTTACCACACCCTACAACCTTTCTCAGATTGAAATCCAACGCTTTCTTGACTTCTTGGAAACAGTTCCAGCCTCTATAATCAGAGCTTCATTACCGTTATCCAAAATGTAACAGTTGCCACTACTACTTGAACCAAGAACTATCAGTTTCATACGCTATCAATATCCGGGGTCAATAGTTTCCGCTTGTTGCTCGCTTGACACGCTTTCAAAAGCTCACATCTTCCGCATCAATCAACTGTTTGTTTGCGTAATTGTCGGTCAATATTTCACGCTGTGAAGTTTCGTCACCCTCGTAGTCATTGGTGATGGCATTTTGCATTTCTACGGACAAATAGCCGTATTTACTCAGTAAATTACGGATAACGGTTTTGTGCCATTCCGTGAAAGTTACCCATCCAACCAACCTTGTTGCTATCGGGAGAAAGGGGCAAATTAGCCAAATTCAGCAACTTTTCAACCGTTACATCCTTATCGCTTGTGATGGCTTTACTGTATCGCTTTGCATGGTTTGCCATTTGCTCCACTGTCATGTACAAAGTCTTGCTAAAGCCGTTCATAAGTTCAAAGTAACAGAAATAGCCTATCACCTTATCGCTTTTTCCTTTCACCGTCAAAGGCTATTTCCCCGGTCAGTTTGTTTACCTTGCGCAACTCACCATCATACACCACATCCGCATTGATGGTACGGTATTGTCCCGTGCGCATGGCAAGCTGAATATAACCCTTATAGCCCATTTGAAAAGTCGGCTCATACACTTTAATCCAGTTGCCCTTTTCATCCTTTTTTGGAGTTTTTTGAACGGGATAATGAAAGCATAGCCCAAAGCCTTGTTTATTGGCAAATGTAACGTGGCAGCTTTGAGTGCTTCCATTACCACCTGTTTAGGATTACAGAGTTGCAGATTGCTATCTCCGTTGTATAGGTCAATTACAGAGGCTACGAATGTTGCCGAATTTTTACCAAGCGCATTTTTGAATTGTTCTTGTACGCTTTCGGCATTCATCATGCTTTTTAAGAATATCTACAGGCTTTCTTTGAGTAGCTACCTGCCCACCATTTGCAGCCTGTTGTATGGTTGTAGTCGCTTGCTGTGTCATAATCGCAATTATTTAATGGTTAGTTCTTTGTCCGTAGTTACCACCAGCCGGATAATCTGACTGAGTGATGGGATTATTTGATTCACGCTTTCCGCATTATCAACGAAAATCGGTGCAGATACCCCCTTTGCCGTGCAAATGGCATTGATTATATCTATTCCGGCATTGATTTGTCCGGCATTGTTCACGTCAAGGAAAGGTGTACCGTTCACGGTGCATACACACGTCAGTTTTTCGCCTCCGTTCAGTTGTTCGTTCACAAAGGAGAATGATACATATCTGAACATTCCGTTAATGCGTTTCAACAGGCTCCGCATCCTTATCCTTTTGGAATTGGGTGCCGTAAACTCCCATTTTTCAAGGTCTGCCAACTTTTGATTGTTGGCAATGCGCTTTTCTTCCAAAGAAGCGATTTCCTTTTCAGCCCTGCCGATTTGTTCACGGTTTGCCAAACGCTTGTATAAGCCTTGCACGGCTTCATTCAAAGTTCTTTTTCTCCGATTGCAGTTCCGACACGTCCACAATCTTTGCATCCACTTTGGTGATTTTCAAGTTCGACAATCTCGTTCTTGATGTCAATGCAAGTTCGGTCGGATGCTATCATTGCTTCCACGTTTTGCGCCTCGGGGATAGAAGCCTTTGCTTGTTGAATATCGGCATTGATACTCTCTATCTTTTTGTTCCAGCTCTCCTCGATTTCGGCATTGGTACGGTCTTTAAGCCCTTGCATTTCTTCAAGCCGTTGCTTTTTAGCCATGCCAGCCTCTTTATTCGCTTTCAGACGTGCCGCCTTATTAGCGTTAAAGTTGGCTTGCATTTCACGCTGCTTGGCTTCTATATCCTCAATTTCCAAAGGACGTTTGCAAGTGGGGCAAATAAATTCACCCTCATTATAGGTAAGTTCCTCCTTGCTGATAAATGAAAATTCACCACGCAATGCGGACAATTTGGTATTAAAACTTTCTATCTCAATATCCATATCCGCAACCGATTGCCTTTTTTCTGTCTAAAGAAGAGGCTTTTTCAGTACGCAACGAATATTCCAATTCGTTCAGGCTTCAAAGATGCCTCATTGCGCCCTTTGTTAGCTTCTGTAGCGATTTCATTCATTCTACTATTGAGTTGTAGGCGTTTTCACCTATTTGCTTTTGGATAAAAAGCCTTACGTTGATATTCCTGCTCATTCAGCTTTTTGATTTGTCGGCAATTTGTTCTCTATCTGCTGAATACGGGCATTTTTATCCTCAATCTCACTATCAATGGCTACCCAATCCTCTTCCTCCGGCATAAGTTTACGAGCCGTTTCTATCTGAGAGGGAATAACTGACAATTCATCTTTGCAAGCCTTTTTCTTGGCGGCTACCTCTTTGGCGTATTGGGCGATGCTCCTGCCGGACAACTGAGCCAGCAACTCAAATATTCGGGCTTGGTCTGCGCTACGTCTTGGTCGGTAAGCGTTCCTACCATATCCAAAAGGATTTCTTTTTGCGCTTCCGGCTTCATTGATGTAAAGTAGAAAGGGGTTGGTTATCATTCGGAAAACATCTTCCGGGATGATGGCAGCTACTTCACTATCATACTCCTTTTGGTAGCCAACTTAACACCGTTCAAATAGAACTCTGTTGCATGATTCTTTAGGCTTTCTTCCGTAGTTCCACGTGGCTTTGACCCAGTTTTCCACATAGCAGCGTTGCAGTGTTACCGTCTTGCCATCCACTGATAGTACACCAGTAACGGAGTGTTCAAGGTGCAAAATAGGCTTGCCGTCCGAATCCAACGTTTTAATGTTGAAATTACTATCCGACCGTCCCGTACTGTCTTTTTTCCAAAAGAAGCCAAAGGAATGAATCGAACACAGTTGTTTTGCCCGTACCATTTTCTCCAGCAACCAGCGTTTCCGCATCGGAGAAACCGATATTTAGGCTTCTGATTCCCTTAAAAATTCACAAAGGGATAATGATTTTAATTTGATTGTTCGCATATCACTTATTAATTATAGAGTTGATTTTCTCTGATTTATCCACTGCCATAAGTTCGGCACGTGAATACAATACTTTGGAATGTATAGAGCTACCGCCACGGATAGTAGAAACTCTGCCGTCTTTTTGCCAGCGTTTCACCCGGCACTCTTGAAACAATCTGTATGCTTCACGTTGTGAAATGAGGTCTTTTGCCGGGATAGTCTGTTTTACATAGTTGGCAGCACCCAAAGGAGCCATTTCCATACAGGGAGTCTTTAACTCGTATAGTTCCATCTGAATTGCCATAAGTCAGTCCTTTTTTTGTAGCGGTTCTTAAAATATTCTCTAACACTTACTATCCCATACTCATTGTCGGTATAGAAAACCCATGCCAGCCAAAAACAAGCCATAGCGGTAAAGAAGTGAAATGAGGCATTACAGAACAATGCCCCAGCAAGGGCAATAATGCCAAGAAGTAGCGTAACGCCACATTGGATAAGGTTTGCTAAAGTTTCTCCTTTTCATCGGTGTTGCATTTGTTATTTGAAAAGATTGTTAGTCATAGCATACCGCATAAATTCAGCCATTGAATGTACTCCAACCTTTCGGAAACTGTTTTTTCTATGGTTGTTCACGGTATTTAAAGAGATAAACAGCTTTTCGGCTATTTCTGAATCGTTTTTCCCATCATAGAGCATTCGCATAACTTCTATTTGCCTATCGGACAACTTAGAGTTGAATTTAGGAGCGCAAATAACTTTATCATGTTTGCATTCTCCACGTAATGGACAACCTACAAACTCAAAATTAAAGTTCCAATTCTCATCTACATCAATCATGTTGTCATACAGACCGAAGTTGCATTTAATGAATCTACGCACCGCTATGAAATCCCGATACCTCTTGTTGTTTGAATTTTTAGAGTATATATCCATAAGCGCATCGTATGCTTCGGGATAAAACTCCCTCAGTATAGCCAAGAAAGCTTGGATAAAGTCGGTATCAGTTTCTTTCAACTGCCTTTCGGCTTCTCCGATAGGGCGCATAGTAACTTCACCCTCCGGGGTTGTGTAGAACTCTATAGCTTTCATTCTGTAACAGGAAATAAAATATCGGCTGGAACGCCCAGTTTATCACTAATCATCTTTTGTTTGAGGGCATCCGGCTTTTGTACGCCATGAATCCACATTCGTACCGTCTTGGTACTACACATACACAGAGCCGCTATTTCCTCCACAAACTCAGTTTTTGGAGCTTTTACAGCACTCCTTTCAGGCAATCCTTTGTAAATCTGAATAAAAGACTGATAGTCTTTTTGGGTTACTTTTTTCATTTTCTCTAATTTATATGTTCTACAAACACGCTTTTTGGCTATATTTGTAATGTCATTTATTTAATTACGCAACAAATATAGGCTATATATCCGAATATAACAAAACTTTTTGGATATATTTTCTATTAAAAATATTCTATTTATATGCAACGATTTGATTTAAAGAGGTTTAGGCTTGATAGAAAACTTACTCAAAAGGAGTTGGCAGAGATATTAATGTGTAAACAAAACTATATTTCAAATATAGAAAACGGAATAAAACCTATTTCAAAAGAGAAATTGGATATATTGCAGTCTAAATTCGGTGATATTTCAAAGTATTATTCGGATATATCACCAAAGCAAAATACGATATTAAAAGAAGTCACTCCCGAAGATTTCATGTTTGCTGGTGCTGACGCTTTTTCAAGACAAGTCGTAAAGATGATGAATGACAAGCTGATTGCACCTTATGGAATGTTAGTAGAAAAAGATAAGGAAATAGAACGGTTGAATAGATTGATAGGCAGATTGCAAAACGAAATAGAGGAACTTAAAAAGGGAAGTGCCCAAATGGAGAATCCTGCCGGATGTGCCAATGCCGTATAGTGTTTGGTTTAAAGCAAAGAAAGTATTGATATGGAAAAGTATTACAGAATGGTTATAAACCTCTACAAAGAAGTTCTTTTAATTAACCGGGTAAACCCCGATAGGGTATTAGATGCGCAAAGGGAAATATCCAACGCTATTACTACGGCTATAATAACCAATGAGCCTACAGGTGAATTGGAGTTGCTAAAATCCGATATAGAGAACTTGAAGAGCCATATATCGCAATGAATACCGTTATAAGCAAGCAAATAATGGAAAGGTTCTATAGTGCGCTGGATGCCATTATAGCCATGAAGAAAATAAGAGGAGTAAATACATACTGTAGGCTCAACAACATAGATAGAAGAAATTTTATTGCGCAAAGAAAAGACTTGGAGCGTGGATGGTTTCAATTATCTTGGTTGTATCCTATGGTTAAGGAGTATGGGGTAAGTGCCAAATGGCTGCTTACTGGATTTGGAAGAATGTTTGAAGAACAAAAATAGCCCCATGCAAACATTATTAGTCTGCATAGGGCTATTTCTTACAAACATTCTATATCATAAATTAGCGAGCCATTTCTTGCCTGATTTTGTTCTTAGCCAAATCATAAATGCACCCGTCACGACTATTCCAACGGTAAAGATAGCTCCTAACATTTCCATATCATAAATTAGCTAACCATCTTTTACCGCTTTTGGTTTTAAACCAAATTAAGATTCCAATGCCTATTACTGAGCATATAGAGAAAAACATAATCATAAAATCCATATTTCTATCTTTTTAAAATGTTATAACCTATAGAAGCAAATATATATGTCAGTAGCATTCCTGTTGCGAGCAACACCCCTTGTTTTATCTGAGGCTCATCAATTATCAGCGAAACGCCCCCAACTAAAGCCATAGCCGTAAATACAAGTTTAGCCAAGTCGTAGAAGAATTTTCCAAGCGTTTCCCTACTTGTTCTTTCTTTCTCCTTGACTTCTTTCTTAGCTTCTTGTTGTACGCTCCAATTACCCATATAAACTACTATTTTCTACAAAGGTACAAAATCCCCGCTTATTTGGAAACAAAAACCTATATATTTTTGATACGTCATTATAAATATAACACTGCAAGACTATTTTTATAACAAATAATACACTATATTTGCTGCTGAATTAAAATATCACTAAATAGCATTGGCTATTGTTGTAGGGATTAAGAAAACGACCAAATTTCAGAAACAGCCCTCAGACAATTTGCTAATGCCTGCGCTTTGCGTGGGCATTACTCTTGTATGGGCTGTTAGGTGCTTGGTCGTACCTCTTAATCCTCGGAGTAATCCCACGCTTTCGTGTGTATTACAGTAGCTTGCTAAGTACAACTGTTAAATACACACTTATGAAAACTTTGCTAATGCTTTGCCTGATAGCTTTGATAACAGGATGTAATAGCGACACTCCGCAACGTAAAGCTGAGAAACT